>UMHM01054077.1_pt1 | contig 91632 bp, 79 predicted proteins | sample 1965501 | NCBI WGS metagenome assembly UMHM01 (sample SAMEA4836095, study PRJEB28245) | human gut metagenome | biome: gut microbiome; material: fecal sample | place: Denmark | collected 2008
ATAATTCAATAAAAACAATGAGTTATATTGTTGTTGAAATATTATTTTTTTGTGATATTATTTTGTTAGTCATATCAGCGGAGGAAGTTATGATTCGGTATATAATTATTGGAACAATTGTTTTGGTTGGGATTATTTTATTTGTTGCCATATTACGTTCAAAAAGTTTTGGTAGAGGTAGGAAATTATATAATAAAACAGTTGAAGAGATTGGAATTGAAGGCGAAATTGAAGTTGCCTTGGAGCTGAAACGTTTTAAAGAAAGGCAATATGTTTTTAACGACTATAAAACATTAAATGGCGAACGATCTTGCCAAATTGATCATATTGTTGTAAATAATTGCGGAGTTTTTGTTTTAGAAACCAAAAATTATAAAGGTATTATATCTGGGATGCGAAATCAAAGATATTGGATGCAAACACTCTTATTTGGCGAAGAAAAAAAACAATTCTACAATCCAATAAAACAAAATAATACACATAAAGGAGTTGTGCAACATATAGTTGGAAAAAACGTTCCAGTATATGCGTATGTAGTTTTTGTAAACAACAATTTGGAATATATTAACGAGCCTGACGTTATACGTCTTGATCAATTGCACGATGCAATTTATCTTCATGATACAAAGTTATCAGATGAAGAAGTGAAAAGTATTATTCAAAAATTACAAGCACAAAAGCATTATTTTACAGATGAAGAGCATGTCGCAAACATAAAAGAAGCGGAATGGAAAGTTGAACACAACATATGCCCTCGTTGTTCCGGAAAACTTGTATTGCGACATGGAAAATATGGCGATTTTTATGGGTGTGAGAATTATCCTCAATGTAAATTTAAAAAGAAATTAGATGACTAATCAATATTCTTTAATTCCTAGGATATAGTCGGCAGATACGTTTAAGACTTTGCACAGCTCGGCAAACGTGTCAAGTCTGGGCAACTTTTTGGTTGTACAGTATTGTGTTATCATTTCGGGTGAAACACCAACTTTTTCGGCAATTTCTATTGTTGAAAGATTCGAGTTGCGGATTTCCTCGCAAAGTCTTGTTTTTATCGTGTCGGACATAGTTTGCCTCTTGTCATTTTTTTTAAGTTTATAACCGTTGGTTAATAAATAATTGACAACTAACCGTTGGTTATATACAATAAAAGAAGAGGAATAAATATGGACTTTGTTGAGGTGACCGAACACATCGCAGAGTGGTGCGACGTAAACGGATACCGTATTGTTGAATCGCACAAGTTGAAAAACAGACAAATTGAGATTGTCGATATACGATACGGCTTATTGTTGCGTGTACGCACCGAGAGTGAAAACGATTTGGATTTGCTGCAAGAGGTGCTAAACGGTATCGGTAGTGCAAAGATAAATAATTTGTACGACAATTACTATTGCGTATTCTTCAAAACGCGAAATTAAAAAAACGGGCTTGAAAATCAAGTCCGTTTTTTATCAAATGGGTTTTTAAATTTAGATTTGAGGAGCGAGCACGGGGCGTTTTGCGTTTTGTCCGATGACAAGTTCCTTGGTCATAATTTTGTAGATTGCGGCGACGGGGAGGGCGCACACAAACGTTGCCAGGCAGCCGCCCAGTTCGTAAGGAATATCCGAGAGGAAGTACGCTCCGAAAGGTACTTTCCAGATAAGCACTGTTGCGACGACGGAAACCCAGTAGTACGCAAGCTCGGAAAGTGCGGCGAGCGATGCGTATGAAAACACGCTCATATCCTCGTGTTTGCGGTTGAAAACGTTGTAGCAAACAAGTGGCATCGAATAGCCGATTGCAACTTCGAGAAGCCACCATTGAACTCTGTAAAGCTCGGAAGGGAACCAAGCGATGCAACTGAGTTCGAATATAATTGAATACGCAATGATGAGGACTGCGTTTTTGGCGGGATTCATGGACGCCGCGCAGATGATCAAAATGGGGAAAACCACGTTTGCAAACGGAATTTCCAAAATGAACTGATCGTAGCACATGATGCCCAAAAGAGTGAACATTGCAATCCAGCCTTTGAGTCCGCTTGTCCTTGCAAGGCGTTCCGCTTTTGTCAATGAAATACCTTTCATAACTTCTCCTTGACGACTAATACAGCCATCCTTGATATACTAGCACCAAAACCTTGAGGTCGTCAAGCGTTCCGGGTTGTTCGTCCTCTCCAAACAAAGTTTGGAAGTTTGCGCACATTGCGTATTTTCCGTCTGCGGCAACGTAAACTGTTTCGAGGTTGTAGTTATCTCCGTTTTCAAGCGTTGCGTCGTGAAACATATAGTAGCGGTGTTGCGAAAGACGGAAAGTGATTTTGTCGTTTCTGTCCTCAAAAAACTTTACGACCGATTCGTAAACGGTCTTTCCGTAGCAGGGAATTTGCCATTGGCAAATCAAATCGCCGTCTATTGTGGAGTGCGCAAAGCTGTCGCCTTCGGAAACTTCCGTACTAGAGCCGGGCATACGCAATTCAAGCGTAAAATACAGCTGCTTGCCGTCAACGATTGCATAATCGGGATTGTCTTGCGTGCTGTCGCCGCCCCAAACGTCGTTGCACGCGACGAGGGACAGCAATAACACCGCAAGCATTGCGATTGAAGCGATTTTCAGTGTTTTTTTTGCAACGTTCGCCATTGTTTTATTTCCTTATCAAAGGTTTATCACGGCAAAATCTTTCGAGTATGCGCCGACGGGAGCGGGCGCTTCGATGCCTTCGATTTGCGCGATATACGCAATCGCAACCGCCATATCCGTGGTCGTAGATATCACGTATTTGCCGTTTTCGTCTTTTTTGAGACTATCTCTCCAAAGCGTTACTATGTTGTAGACTTGACCGTCTTGTTCTTCGATGTGATATTTGCACTCTTCGCCCTTGCAAACTTGAGAATGGTAGACCTCTTTGACGTAGTGTTCCATATCGATTCCGTTCATAAAGCCGTAGAGAAGCCCGTATTGCGGAGCGACGTTTGCACTTGTGCCGAGATCGTGGTTGTACCAGTTGCAAAGCCTATCCATATTTATCATTTCGTCAAGAGGTTGCCCCCAGCCGTCAGTGTAGGGGAAGTACCCCTGCATTGTTTTTTCAAACTTTACGTCGTATTCTTTTGTATCTCTCAAAGCCGCGGCACTGAGCGGACGTCCAGAAAAGCCAACCCAGTTGGGTGTGCCGCCGTTCTTTTTGAAGTTGCCGTCCTCGTCCTTTTCATAGTATGAGAGCATGTATGCGCGACTGCCGGGAACGGTTTGTTCGAGGTCGAATCCTAGGTTGTAGGCGGTGAGCAAGCAAACGTTGTAACTGCCGTAGCCGAAACCTACTTGCGTTACGGGCATGCACGCTTTCCAAAGGGGCATGAGCTTGTTTTTGAGGGTTGTAAGTTGTTGACGTTTGTCGTCAGCGGCGTCGATCGTTTCGAAGTCGATCGCTTTGTATGCGGCAAGGAATGCGTCGTGTCCGTCTACGTTGCCGGTTGCCTGTGCGACAAGTCCCAAAAGCTCGACGTAATCGTCATATGTCAAGCGATTTGCGGCAGTAGAGCTTGCGAGGTTGTTGAGTGCGTTGTAGCCTTTGTTGTAAAGGTTGGATTGCGTGATTTCCGCACCTTTGAACGTGTACTTTACGTTGCCGTTTGACACGTATGAGTCGATATTCGTCAAGTAAGCTTTGATTGTGTCGAAATAGACGTTGTAGGAAGTGTCGACGTTGCCGGTTTCGTTGCACCATTGTTGATATTGATTGTAAATCAAACTCCAACTGTAAAGGAAATCGAGCACTCCGTACCAGCCCGTTTTTCCTGCGTCGGATGCGGGGAACAAAGAGTCGCCGATGCGTCCGTCTTTGCAAACGCCGCCTATCATGTTGAGGTAGGTTTTGAATTGCATCACCACTTCGTTGTCGTAGAAATCGCCCTTGACATAGCGCAAGTAAAGAAGCGGAACTCTCGATTGAGTGGTTTTCGAGGTGAGAATGGATTTTTTGAAAGCGTCGCTTTCAAGATAAGTTTTCAAAGAAACTTTAAGCTCTTCGGCAAGTTGGTCGTATCTGTCCCATTTGCCGACGATGTTCATATCGCGAGTCGGCGTAATGGTGTAGTCGAGAAGCGTATCGTTGTCGTACCAGCCGACAAACACGTATCCGTCGCGATCTTGGGGAGTGGGGAGCGTATAGCTTTCGCCTGCTTTCACCGACACCGTTTGCGTTTGACCGTTTTGCGTGAGCGTAAGCGTGTAGGTCGTAGGAGCTTGGTCGCATGCGACGAGCGCGATTGACAATACGAGCACGATTGCAAGAGCCAAACACAAGATTTTTGCGTTTTTGTTCATTGGTAGTTCTCCTTTTCAAATCTTTGATTTTGACAGAAATCAAAGTGTTGTTTTCAAGAATCTAACCGCCTTGTTTGTGGTTGAATTGCATGAAAAGGCTTTGGCTAAAATTGATTTTTCGGCAAAAATATGGAATTTTGCCCTAAAACCGTTGCCGAGGTTTGTTTTTGAAAATAAAAAACGCACCCTTTCGGCGCATCCCTTCATTGCGTGCGTATAGGCAAATCGGGAACGCGTTTTTGCCTTGACGACGCTCAAATACGGCAGACTTACTGACTTATGAAAAAATGGCGCATGCAAGACACTCCGACTTTTCAAATACAGTGGTGGCGGTTGTTCGGGAATCGAACCCGAAGTCTAAATCTACTCAGTATAACAACTTTTCAAACCGTATTCTATTCAACTGCGCTTATCATAACACAAAAACGAGGGCGTGTAAAGCGCGCGTTTCGTTTTGAAACTATAAAACGAAAAAATCCGACTTTTCGTCGGATTTTTTGCATTGAAATTGTCTTTGTAAGTTTGGTTTTTATGCGTGTTTTTTCGCTGCAATCTTTTAGTGTTCGAATTGCGAGTTGTAAAGATTTGCATAGAAACCGCCTTTTGCAAGCAGTTGTTCGTGCGTACCTTTTTCGATGACGTTGCCCTTGTTCATGACGAGAATCACGTCCGCATTTTTGATTGTCGAGAGGCGGTGCGCGACGATAAACGACGTCTTGTTTTGCATGAGTTTTTCAAACGCTTGCTGAATCTTGATTTCCGTGCGAGTGTCGATCGAGCTTGTCGCTTCGTCCAAAATGAGCATCGGGGGATGAGTGAGCATAACTCTTGCGATGCAAAGAAGCTGTTTTTGTCCTTGCGAGATATTTCCGCCGTCGTCGTCGAGCACGGTATCGTAACCGTTTTCGAGGTGCATGACGAAGTTGTGGATATGAGCGGCCTTTGCGGCTTCGATGATTTCTTCCTCGGTTGCGTCGGGATTGCCGTAGGCAATGTTCTCTCTTACAGTGCCTTTTTTGAGCCAGGTGTCTTGAAGCACCATGCCGTAGCTCAATCGTAGCGACTTTCTGGTAACCTTGGATATATCCTTGCCTTCGACTTCGATTTTGCCGCTGTCGGGATCGTAGAAGCGCATAAGCAGATTGATAAGGGTGGTTTTGCCGCAACCCGTCGGTCCGACGATTGCAACGCGTTGACCGCTCTTGACGTTGAGCGAAAATCCTTGAATGAGGGGTTTGTCTTTCACGTAAGAGAAGTAAACGTCGTCGATGTCGATGTTGCCGTGCGCGTCGGTCAATTCCTCAAAACCTGCGTCGGAGGATTGATTTTGCGCTTCGAGAAGGTCGAAAACTCTGCTTGCCGCAGCGGTCGCGCCTTGGAGCTCGGTTACGACGCCCGTTATTTCGTTGAAAGGTTTGGTGTATTGCGTTGCGTAGGAAAGCACGCAAGAGAGCGCGCCGACTGAGAGCGTGCTCATGCCGGGCACTACGCTGCCTTTTATCACGAGATAAACGCCCAACACGCATACGACGACGTATATCACGTTGTTGACGAATCTCGTGCAGGGGTTGACCATTGCCGAATAGAAAGCGGCGTTTTGTCCCCAAACTTTGAGGTCGCCGTTTATAACGGCAAATCTGTCCTCGGCGCGTTTTTCATAGCCGAAAATTTTGACGACGCGTTGATTTGACAACATCTCGGTTACGAGCCCGGAAAGCTCGCCGCGCTTTTTTGCTTGCATCGCAAACATATTGTGACAGCCTTTTGCGATGAAGTATGCCACAAACAACGAAAGAGGAGTGAGGCACACCACTACGAGTGCGATAACCCAGTTGTACCAAAGCATGAAGCCCAGCGTGCCGATTATCGTAACCACGCCGTTGAAGAGTTGCGAAAAGCCTTGAATAAGTCCGTCGGAGATTTGGTCGATGTCGTTGCCGACTCTGGACATCAGGTCGCCGTGTGAGTTGGAGTCAACGTAGGAGAGGGGAACGTCGTTGAGCTTTGCGTACGCCGAGGAGCGCAAATCGCGTATGGTGCGGAATGAGGCAAAGTTTATGCACAGCGACGCAAGGTATTGAAATACGAATACGCAAGCAATAAGCCCTGCCAGTATTCCGGCGTTTTTGAATATAACGCCGAAATCCACGTTGTTTTCGCCGATGATGTAGTCCACCGTCTTGCCAACGACTACGGGTGCAAGCAGAGTTGCCGCAATTTGAAGTGCGGACAACACGAGTGCGATTATAATGACGGGCACGTACGGGCGCGCGTATTTGAGCAATTTTTTGATTGCCGCAAAGTCGGTTTTGTTCTTTTTCGCTTTTTTTGTGTCGGAGGCGTATTTTTTCATTTTGCTTCGTCCTCCTTGACTTGTGATAAACAAATTTCGCGATATACGTCGCAAGACTTGATAAGTTCGTCGTGCGTACCGAGTCCGACGACGTTGCCTTCGTCAAACACTACGATAAGGTCGCAGTATTTTATGCTTGTCGCTCGCTGGGATACGACGACCGTCGTCAGTCCTTTTTCAAGACGCAGATGAGCAAGTGCCTTGCGAAGTTTTGCGTCGGTGGCAAAGTCGAGAGCGGAAGAGAAGTCGTCTAGTATGAGAATGTCGGGATTGCTCACAAGTGCGCGCGCAATGGTAAGACGCTGACGTTGACCGCCCGAAAGGTTTTTGCCGCCTTGCGCTATTTGCGTGTCAAGCCCGTCTTTCAACGTGTTGACGAACTCTGCCGATTGCGAGGTTTCCAGCGCGTTTTTGATGTCGTCGTCGGTTGCGTTTTCGTTTGCCCAAAGCAGATTGTCTTTTACGCTGCCTTCGAACAAAACCGCTTTTTGCGGTGCGACGCCGAATATTTCGCGGATTTGTTTATTAGTGTAATTTTTGACGTTTTCGCCGTAAATTTTCACTTCGCCGTCGGTTGCGTCGTAAAGTCTGGACATGAGCGAAACGAGGGTGGTTTTTCCGCTTCCCGTACCGCCCAAAATGCCGACGCTGTCGCCTTTTTGTATGGTTAGATTGACGTTTTTAAGGAACGGTTCGCAATTGTCGCCGTATCCGAAAGATACGTTTTGCATCTCGATTGCGGGTGCGGTTTCGTCCTTTATCGCGCCGCTTCCTTCCTGCATGGACGAGGACACTTCAAACACCTCGTTGATTCTTGCGGCGGATGCGGACGCTTTTGTGAAAGTCACCAGCAAGTTTGCAAACACGATGAGCGCGTTGAGAATTTGCGTCATGTAGTTGACAAGCGCGATGATTTCGCCTTGCGTGAGGTTGCCCATATACACGCTTTTGCCGCCGAAGTACAGTATTGCGATGATTGCAAGGTTGAGCACCGCATACGTGAGAGGATTGAGCAGAGAAGACATCGCACTTACCTTTATCGAGGTTTGCGACAAGGATTGCGCCGCTTTGTCGAATACGGTCTTTTCTCTCTCTTCCGCTCCGAACGCTCTGACGACTCTTGCGCCCGACAAGTTCTCTTTGGTGAGCCTCGAAACGTCGTCGAGTTTCGCTTGAACGTCCTTGTACTTGGGCATAGTGGTGAGCATGATTATCGCAAGAAGAATTGCAATAACAAGCGCAGCCGCAACGAATATGAGCGACAGTTTAAGGTCGATGAGCATTGCCATAACGATTGCACCCACGGCAATGAAGGGCGCACGCAAAACAAGGCGTATGAACATCGCAACCGCTTGTTGCGCTTGGTTTACGTCCGACGTCAGACGAGTGATGAGGGAAGTGGTTGAAAATTTGTCAAGTTCGGTGTAGGAAAACGTGTTGATGTGCTCGTACAAATCTCTGCGCAGGTTCGTGCCGAAGCCCAGTGAAGCGCGCGACGCGAAATACTGCGCCGTAAGCGAGAACGCAAGCCCGAATACGCCCAGCGCGAGAATAATCAAACCGCCGTAAATAAGCCCCGAAAAATCTCCGTTTCTGCCCATGGGAATTGCGTTGTCGATTATCCACGCCACAACAATGGGCGTAAACAGCTCGAACACGGCTTCTATAAGCTTGAAGATGGGGCCGAATACGGTTTTTAGCCGATAGCCTTGAAGGTACTTTAAAAGTTTGAGCATTGATATATTTCCCTTGAAGATTAAATTTTATTTTAGCAATTATTTTAGCATATCGGTGCGTATATCGCAAGCAAGATAAGAAACATATAAAAACGCAACGTTGCGTATTTCCTGTTTTAATGCGATTTTTGCTATTTTAACGCCGTTTGAAACGGAAAGCAGCTTAATTTTTACGCCGGACGAAAAAATCATACGTTTGTAGGCATACAATATTGACTTTTGACTTTTGAATTATTATAATAATTCTAATAAAAACTAACGGAGATACCAAAATGAGTATTTGGCACGACGTTGATCCTCAACGTATCACCCCCACGGACTTTCTTGCATGTATAGAAATTTCCAAGGGAAGCAAAAACAAATATGAACTCGACAAAGCAACCGGATCGTTGATTTTGGACAGAGTTTTGTACACGTCCACGCACTATCCGGCAAACTACGGATTTATTCCGCGCACGTACAGCGAGGACAACGATCCTCTCGACGTACTTGTGCTTTGCTCGGAGCCTATCGTTCCGCTCGCGCTTGTGAGATGCTATCCCATCGGCGTTATGATGATGCAAGACAGCGGCGAGATGGACTACAAGATTATTGCGATTCCCTTTAAAGATCCTACTTGGAATACATATAAGGAAATCGAGGAATTGCCCGCGCATATCATGGAAGAAATGTCGCACTTTTTCAAAGTTTACAAGCAACTCGAAGGCAAACAAACCACCGTTTTCCAAGTCAAAAACAGAGAGTTTGCAGAGCTTATCATCAAGGATAACCTCGAATCGTACAAAAAGAAATTCAACGTCAAATAAAGTTTTGCCTTTTTGGGTATTTGGAGAAATATGAAATACGATTGTATCGTCATCGGCGGCGGTATCATCGGCACGGCGGTGCTTGACAGACTTGCCCGTCGCAAGATGAAAGGTTTGCTTTTGGAAAAGCAGGACGACGTCGCATCTTTTTCAACGAGAGCCAACAGCGGTATCGTGCACGCAGGTTACGACTGCGATCCCGGTACGCTCAAGGCTCTGTTTAACGTCAAAGGAAACTCACTCACGTGGCGTGACGCAGAAGAACTTGACGTGCCGCATCTCAAATGCGGATCTATCGTCGTTGCGGCAAAAGACCAATTCGACGGCATCGAAAAACTTGCCGCCAAAGCAAAGGCAAACGGTGTCGAGGTTGAAATTTGGGACAGAGAAAAAACCCTCGCTTTCGAGCCTCATATCGCAGACGATATAGAGTATTCGCTTTATGCTCCGAGCGCAGGCATCGTATCGCCGTATCAGCTTTGTATAGCATATGCCGACAGAGCGGTTACGAACGGAGCGGAAATTTTGCTTGAAAAAGAAGTCGTCGCAATCGAGAATAAGGACGGAGAGTATATAGTCAAGACAAACGACGGGGAGTATGGCGCGAAATACGTCGTAAACTGTGCCGGCGCGCACGGAGCGAGCGTAAACGATATGGCAGGCGCGGAGCATTTCGATACGACGTACAGACGAGGCGACTATTTTGTGCTTGACAATACCGAGAGAAAGAGAGTCAACACCGTCATTTTCCAACTTCCCACGGCGGCAGGCAAAGGAGTGTTGGTTGCTCCGACCGCGGACGGAAACGTTATATACGGACCGACGGCAATAGATACGACGGACGATGACGATACGGCATCTTCGCTGGATTCTCTCGACGCACTCAGAAAGAGCGTTCCGCTGTCCTACAAGTGCCCGGCGTTTAACAAATGCATAAGAGTGTATTCGGGATTGCGCACGATTATCGGTCACGATTTCGTTATTGGCGAATCAAAGCTGAAAAAGAACTTTATCATGGCAATCGGCATTTGCTCGCCGGGGCTTACCTCTGCTCCTGCTATTGCGGAATATATAGACGAACAAATCGCAAATGCGTCGGGTGCTCCTCTCAAAGAGGAATACGTCGTAAATATGCCCAAGCATAAGAGATTGCTCGAACTCGACGAGAAAACCTTAAACGACCTTATAAAAGAAAACAACGCGTGGGGCAGAATAGTTTGCCGCTGCGAAAAAGTCACCGAGGCGGAAATCGTCGAGGCAATCCATTCTCCGCTTCAAGCGTACACGGTTGATGCGGTAAAGCGTCGCACAAGAGCGGGTATGGGCAGATGTCAAGGCGGATTCTGCGGTCCGAGAGTTATGGAAATCATTTCCAGAGAGCTGGGCATTCCCCTCGACAAAGTGAGAAAAGGCAACGGCGAAGACTCAAACATTGCGGTGTGCAAAGTCAAGGAGGTTCAAAGATGAATACGCTTTCTTACGACGTCGTTATAATAGGCGGCGGCCCTGCAGGTATGGCGGCGGCTTTGGCATCTCGCAAACAAGGCGCAAAGACCTTGATTTTGGAGCGTGACGTGCGTCTTGGCGGCATCCTCAATCAATGCATTCACCAAGGCTTCGGACTTCATTATTTCGGAGAAGAGATGACGGGGCCCGAATATGCGGACAGATTCAGAAAAACGGTCGAGGCGGAGGATATAGACGTTATGCTTGAAAGCATGGTGCTTTCCCTCGACGAAAACAAAGAAGTTTGCGTGCTTTCTCCCACGCAAGGATATTGCAAAATCAAGGCAGGCGCAATCGTGCTTGCAATGGGATGCAGAGAACGCACCGCAGGCGCAATCGCTTTGCCCGGCACTCGTCCGGCAGGTATTTATACCGCAGGTATGGCGCAAAAGATTTGCAACCTCGACGGATACCTCGTCGGCAAAGACGTGGTTATTTTGGGCAGCGGCGATATAGGGCTTATTATGGCGCGTCGTATGACCACCGAGGGCGCAAACGTCAAACTCGTGCTCGAACTCATGCCGTATTCGAGCGGTCTGAAACGTAACATCGTGCAGTGTCTTGACGACTACGGCATTCCAATAAAATACAGCCACACCATAACGAGAGTTGAGGGTAAACCTCGCATGACGGGACTTTGGTACGCTCCCGTCGGCGCGGACAGAAAACCCGATCTTTCAAAAGAAGAGTACGTTGCTTGCGACACGCTCTTGCTGTCCGTCGGTCTTATTCCCGAAAACGATTTGCTGTCTTCGACAAGCGTCGAGATGAGCAGAGTTACCAACGGCGCAGTCGTGGACGAGCATAGAATGACGAGCGTAGAGGGAATTTTCTCTTGCGGCAACGTTTTGCACGTGCACGACCTTGTGGACAACGTTTCGCACGAGGCGGAAACGGCAGGCGAATACGCGGCAAAATACGCTTTGGGCGTGATTGAAAATACGGGTGAAACCGTCAACGTCGTTGCAAAGGACGGGGTGAGATACGCGCTTCCTCAACGCATAAACAAGGGCGAGGGAAAAGTGCAAATTTTCTTCCGCGTGGGTGATGTGTACAAGAATTGCAAACTCGTCGTCGAAAGCGACGGCACCGTTTTGGCAAGCAAAAAATGTATGGTGCTTGCGCCCGGCGAAATGGGCAACGTGATTATTGACAAGGAGTCTGTCACGGGCGACGTTGTTGTGAGGTTGGAAAAATGAATACGATTTGCATAATGTGTCCTATGGGTTGCCCTCTCACCATAGAGGAAGTAAACGGCGAAGTCGTTGTTTCGGGCAACACTTGCAAAAGAGGCGCGATGTACGGAAAGGAAGAGTACACCCATCCCAAAAGATGCGTCACGACTTTGGTTGAAATGAAGTCGGGCGGTGTTGCGTCTTGCAAAACGTCCGCCACGATTCCAAAAGAAAGAATATTCGACGTCGTAAAATTTGTCGGCACGCTCAAAGTGGACGACGACGTGAAAATCGGTGACGTCGTGGCAAAAGACGTGCTCGGCTTGGGCGCGGATATAGTTATCACCGGCAGAAAGTGATTTTTCGCAACACGGGCTTTATCGTGACGAAAACCGTATATAAAGTCCGTGTTAAGAACTATTTTTAAAAATTCTAAAAGTTCCGATTCGAACGAATTAAACGCAAAAGAGGGGAGTTATGAGGATAAAAGGAAAACGCATATTCAATCATAGACCTATGCTGTTTTTCGCTTTGTTTCTGACGTTCGGAATAATTTTTTCCGAGGCTCTTTACGGCGCAAGTATGTGGTGGTATTTCGGCTTGCTTTTGCTGTTTATAATCGCGTTTTTGCTTGTTGCAATATTCAAAAAATCCCGAAAATCTTTCTATATTCCATTGGCTTTTATCGTCGGTTTTATTGCAATGACTGCGGTCAATTTGCAATACAATTCCGTAAGCGTAAAGGATTATACCGGCAGTATAAACGCAAAAGTCGGCAGCGAAATCGTGTACAACGGCAACTATTATTCTTTCGACGCAACCGATATATCCGTTGACGGAAAGACGATAAAATACGAGGCGCGTGTGTACGCTTACGTTGACGAGATAGATTTTTCGGCGGGGGACGTCGTGAGTTTTTACGGCAGGCTTCGTTATTATTCGCACGAGAAATTCGACAATTATTATCCGCGTAAGATTTCTAGCGGACAAAGATATTCGCTCACCGCATATTCGGCAAGCAAAATATCCGACGGTCAACTAAATTTTCCCGACAATTTGCAAGTGCGTATCAAGCGAATTTTACACCAAAATCTCGACGACAAAACCGCATCGATCGTGCAAGCGTTGGTGCTGGGCGACAAATCGGGCATGGATTCTAGTATGTACGACGACGTGAAATCAAGCGGACTAGCCCACGTGCTTGCAGTGAGCGGTCTGCACGTTTCGACGCTTGCGACGGCTATATATTTCATGCTGAAAAAACTTAAAGTAAATCCGAAAATAAGTTTTGCAATCGTGCTTGTTTGTACTTTTTTGTATTCGATGCTTTGCTCGTTTACCGCATCATCGTTGCGTGCGGTGATTATGAGCGGTGTGTATATGTTTTCATCGGCGTTTTCGAGGAAAAAAGACGACGTATCGTCGCTCTCGCTTGCGGCAATCGTAATTCTTTTTGTGCGGCCTGCCGATATATTCGACGTCGGATTTTTGTTGTCGTTTGCATCGGTTGCGGGCATATTCCTCTTTGACAGGTCGTTTGAAAAAGTCGGACTTAGAATTGTCGAAAAAGTCAGTCCCAAGCGTAAAATCGGGACGAAATTTGCAAAAGTATGCGCGCTTTCACTTTCGACAAACTTGTTTACTTATCCGTTTGTGGCATACTTTTTCGGGGAAGTGCCGACGCTTTTTGTACTGTCGAATTTCATTGTTCTGCCATATATCATGATGTTTTACGTGCTTGCGCTCGTGCTGACCTTCCTTGCGACGATTACAGGCTTCGGCGCAATCGTGCTTCCGCTCAAATATTTGCTCGTGCCGTTCAGATTGTTCGTGGGACTGGTGGGCAGCGTAAGTTTTTCCACGGTGTCGGTGTCCGCAAGCGTTTTTACGGTGATAAGCCTCGTGTGCCTTATGGTTTTCGTGTCGAGATTCGTGTTTCTCGACAGAGTGAAGAAGGCAAGAGGTGCGTGTATCATCCTTTGCGTCGGTATGTTTATGCGCTCGATTTTGCTTGCCGTAGGATGATTTAAAATTTGAAAACGGTTGCAAAATTCAAATTTTTCGTTTGATTTTTGCATATTCTATAAACGTAAAATCACCGAAAACGTCACGTTTTTGCCGCTTTTTGACGACAAAAGGCGCGTTTTGGCACAAAAAAATAAAAATGTATTGCGCACGCGCTTTTTGTGTGCTAATATATTTATGTTTATAATACTCTGATGAGGGAGTGGAAAACTATGTCAGATTTCAAACTCGGCCCAATTGACGGCGCCGCCGCATTGATCGTCCTTGTCGTTGCGATACTCGCAGCGGTTTGTCTCGTTGCAGTTTTGATTGTCAGCATCATTAAGGCTGTTAAGGAGCGCAACGACCAAAAAGAAGACCAAGCCGAAAACGAATTTTTTGCCGAATACGGCGTTACCGGCGAGGAATTGCGCCTCAATCAAAAGATTGCTCAAAAGCGCAAAGAACTCTTCGAGCTTATGCGCAAGAAAGTGCGCAAGGTTAAAGACGAGCCCGTCGTCGAAGAAGTGAAGGACGAGCCTGTCGACGAAAACGCGTCGGCAGTCGAACCCGAGCAAGAGCCCGTGGGGGAAGAAACGATTGCGCAAGAAGAGCCCGTTCCCGTCGAACCCGTCCAAGAGCCTCAAAAAGAGGAAACGAAAGAAGAGGTCAAAGAGGAAGTGAAGGAAGAAGAGCCCGTCCAAGAACCCGTCAAGGAAGAAATCAAGGAAGAGCCCGCCCCCGTCGAAGAACCTGCTCCCGTGGTCGAACAAGTTCAAGAACCTATTAAAGAAGAACCTGTTCAAGAAGAACCGAAAAAACAAGGCGTCGAAAAACCCGCCGCAAAGAAAGTCGTCAAGAAGAAACCTGACGATTGGTCCAAATACGACGGAACTTACGAGGGATATTATTACGATCCCGAAGACGCTTGCTATTACGAAGGTACGCCTTCGCCCGCACTTGCAAAGAAACTCGCCGCAAAAGAAGCGGAACTCGAAGCTCTCAATGCAAACAAGGACAAGAAAGTCGTCATCAAGAAAGTCGCTCCTCCGTTTGCGGCTCTCAAAACTCCCAAGAACAAACGTAACGCTCCCAAGCCCGTTGCAGGATTTGACGAGTCCGTCATTTACGGCAAATACGTCATCGAGCACGTGGACAAAGAGGACGGCACGCAAGAGTGGTTCTATACGCTTTACGATGCGAGCGGAAACAATATCTACGAAAGCTCGAACTACTCGACTCAAGAATATTGCGAAAGGGCAATCAACCGCTTCAAATCGCACGCTATCATCGGTACGTACACGATCGAAGCTGCCGACGGAAAGTTCTTCTTCGTGCTCAAACGTAAGACCTACGTTCATAAGGGATCTCCCCAAAACACCTTCGAAGCGGCAAACAACCATATGAGAGAGATCAAGAATTTCGCTCAAACGGACATCGTAAGAGTTCAATAAAAACTCAAGGCGCAACGGACAATCCGTTGCGCTTTTCATATTGCAGACAGGAGTAGAATATGGATTTTTCCGCAATAAAACAAAATCTTGAAAAACACGGTTTTGTCGTGTCGTGTTTTCAATCGGCAATAGATGCGACAAAGTATCTCGACGGCGTTATCGACGGCAAGACGATCGGCATAGGCGGTTCTAAAACCGTCGAACAAATGGGATTGCTTCAAGCACTTGAAACGCACAACAGGGTGCTTTATAGATTCGGAACGTACAAGTCGCCCGAAGAGGTTATGAAAGAGGCTCTTACGTCCGACGTGTTTATAACTTCCGCAAACGGTGTTGCCGAAACGGGTGAAATCGTCAATATCGACGGCAACTGCAACAGAATCGCCGCCGAGTTTTACGGACACGAAAGAGTGTATATTATCGTTGGCTCGAACAAGATTCAACCGACCTTCGAGAAGGCGTTGTGGAGAGCGAGAAACGTCGCTGCGCCAAAAAACGCAAAGAGGTTTGGCAAAAACACTCCGTGTGTTGTCAACGGCGACAGATGCTACGATTGTTCTAGCCCCGAACGTATTTGCAGGGGGCTTGCAGTGATGTGGCGTAAGCCGTCCAATTCCGCAAAATACGAAGTGGTGTTGATTGACGAGGAATTGGGATTTTAATAAAGAAAATCGCACAAAACAAAATCCGCCGATATCGGCGGATTTTTTGAAGTTACCGGTTAGACGACATTTAAACTCATTGGTCACGACATGGTAAACGAATGCTAAACTCTGTCGCTGCGCGTCGTGATGCACTTTCGTGTCACGTCCCCTCTACGGCATGATCTCTGGGGGCGGGATTTATGAGCGTCAAACTTCAAAACGCGCTCAACCCGTGTCAAACTTTAAGGGAGCCCCGCCGATTACCGAATGCATTAAGTCGATAGATGAATCGACACACCGTTTCAATTCGTATGACGGTTGCACCGAGCATTTTGCTTATTTGTGTAATCGGGTAATAGATATTACGGTGATTATATTATGTTTTATCCGTACGACTTGTCAAGCGTATGAAAGACGTTTTTTACTATGACGCTGTTTTTCAAACAAAAAACACCGTTTTGCTTAAATATACATCGTTTTTGCGGTAGTTTTTTATTTATTCGGTCGCTTCAGTATTTGTATTTTTCTTTTGCATCTTGTCTTTCGGTTTCAGAAAGCATTTTTCAACGACTTTTGAAAGTGGTTTGTCTATGAGAAGTCTTATCTCTTCGATCGCGATACACACCGCAAACGTTGCAGTCGCAAATCCGAGCATAATGAGAAAAGAATACTTTGAATCGTAAAACGTGTCGACGTGGAAAATATTTCGATACATATAAGCGCGCATTTCGTTGCTGTCGTGTATCAAATAAACGCCGAACATAGTCGCGGACAATCCCGTGACGAATTTCGACAAACGTGCGGAGTTCGTTTTTACGTCTTTGAGTGCTATTAGGAGTATTATTGCGGGAGCCGAACGCACGATAGAACATTGCGCGGTGTTGAAGAAATATCCTGCCACAAGCGTTGCGATATAGGCAAGAATCGGGATAAAAATCCATTTTTTCGGAACGGTCACGTCGTATTTTCTTATGAAAGCGGCAATAAAATACAGCATAACGAACCATATGACGTTGTAGCCGTCGCCCATGGCAAGTTGCGGGACTATGTGAACGTCGCCGGCAAGTATACCGAGAACGATCGACACGACGCATATTGCCAGGTGCGTCTTTTTGTTTATCCGCTCGATGACAATGTTGAGGAGCGGCGAAACAAGCATCATGAATATGTATGCCGAGAAAAACCAGTATTTGCCACATACAACGGGAAAAATAGACGACAAAAGCCATTCGACAGAGAAACTTTCAACGCCTTGTATGCATAGAAAAACCACAAATAAGGTCATGCCGTATATCCATACTTGCGCATAAAGTTTAGCAAGTCTTTGCCATTTGAGTTTTTTCGACGTACAAGTGAAGTATGCGCCGATGAGTACGAATAAGTTTACGGACGGATTGAAAAGGGACGTAAGTATTCTCCCGAAAACGAAATTCGCCCCTGTCATGTTCCGTATGAATCCGCCGTGTCCTAAAAAATGAGAACAAACGATGAGAAACATCGCAACGATGCGTGCTATATCAAAAGCGCAGTTACGCGACTTTTTTCAATCGGTTCTATTGTGTTGGCTGCGATTTCCGCAGAGTTTTCTATTTCTCGTTCCATTCTTGCATTATATAACAATAACTCTCGTCAATCAATCAAAAAAATGTTAGTATCGCAACAGCACGCTCTTTTTGCGGAAATTGTTCCACAAACGGCGCAATCGCTCGATGCGGTAAACATCTGTGTACCAACGGTAAACAAAGCACAATTTTGCCGAATAATAAAACCCTTATGGACACAAAAACAGCACCCGCCGACAAATCCGACGAGTGCTGTTTTTTATAGGAATTGTACTGTTTGGTAGGGAAGTGATTACTTTGTAAGTCCTTCTTGTACTGCAACCGCGCAAGCCACGCATTTATAGAACCAAAAAAGCACCTTTGCAGATGCTTTTGGGTTTTTGGTTCTACTTTGCTGCGCAAAGGCAACGCTCGTTTGCTTTGCGCAACTCTTCTTGTACCGCGACTGCGCAAGCCACGCATTTATAGAACCAAAAAAGCACCTTTGCAGGTGCTTTTGGGTTTTTGGTTCTACTTTGCTGCGCAAAGACAATGCTCGTTCGCAAGTGCGGAACGATTACTTTGTAAGTCCTTCTTGTACTGCAACCGCACATGCAACCGAAGCACCAACCATCGGGTTGTTGCCCATGCCGATGAGGCCCATCATTTCGACGTGTGCGGGAACGGATGAAGAACCTGCAAATTGTGCGTCGGAGTGCATTCTGCCCATCGTGTCGGTCATGCCGTAAGATGCGGGACCTGCTGCCATGTTGTCGGGGTGAAGAGTACGGCCCGTGCCACCGCCGGATGCGACGGAGAAGTATTTTTTGCCGTTGTCAACGCACCATTTTTTGTAAGTGCCTGCGACGGGGTGTTGGAAACGAGTGGGGTTGGTGGAGTTGCCGGTGATGGAAACGTCCACGTCTTCAAGACGCATGATTGCAACGCCTTCGGTGACGTCGTCTGCGCCGTACACTCTGACTGCCGCACGCTCGCCGTTGGAGTATGCGGTTTCTTTGACAACTTTAACTTCACCGGTGAAATAGTCCATCTTGGTTTGGACGTAAGTGAAGCCGTTGATACGAGAGATAATGAAAGCCGCGTCTTTTCCAAGTCCGTTGAGGATGACTTTGAGGGGAGTTTTGCGGACTTTGTTTGCCGTTCTTGCAATGCCGATTGCGCCTTCTGCCGCAGCAAAAGATTCGTGACCGGCGAGGAAAGCGAAGCACTTTGTGCTTTCTCTGAGGAGCATTGCGGCAAGGTTGCCGTGTCCGAGACCGACTTTGCGTTGTTCTGCAACGGAGCCGGGAATGCAGAAGGATTGAAGTCCTTCGCCGATTGCTTCTGCCGCGTCAGCAGCGTTCACGCAATTCTTTTTGATTGCGATTGCGCAACCCACGGTGTATGCCCAAACTGCATTTTCAAAGCAAATGGGTTGAATGCCTTTGACGATTGCATTGCAGTCAACGCCCTTATCAAGGCAGATTGCTCTTGCTTCTTCGAGGTCTTTGATGCCGTATTGAGCAAGAACGCCGTTGATTTTGTCTATTCTTCTTTCATAACCTTCAAATGTTACACTCATTGTTTCGTCCTCCGATTATTCTTGACGCGGATCAATCCACTTCACAGCGCCGTCTTCAGCTTTGTATCTGCCGTAGGTGCCGGTGCATTTTGCAAGAGCTTCGTTTGCGTCGACGCCTTTTTTGATCATGTCCATAAACACGCCGAGCTTGCAGAATTGATAACCGATGATCTCGTTGTTTTTGTCGAGAGCGACTTTGGTGACGTAACCTTCAGCCATTTCGAGATAGCGTGGTCCTTTGGAAACGGTGGAGTACATCGTGCCGATTTGGCTGCGATGGCCTTTGCCGAGGTCTTCGAGACCGGCACCGATGACAAGACCGCCTTCCGAGAATGCGGATTGCGTTCTGCCATATACGATTTGCAAGAAAAGTTCACGCATAGCAGTGTTGATTGCATCGCACACAAGGTCGGTGTTGAGTGCTTCGAGAATGGTTTTGCCGGTGAGAATTTCAGCCGCCATTGCCGCAGAGTGCGTCATGCCCGAGCAACCGATGGTTTCCACAAGAGCTTCTTGAATCACGCCGTCCTTGACGTTGAGCGTAAGCTTGCATGCGCCTTGTTGAGGTGCGCACCAGCCGATGCCGTGAGTAAGACCGCTGATGTCCTTGATTTCTCTTGCTTGCACCCACTTGCCTTCTTCGGGGATCGGGGCGGGACCGTGGTTAGGTCCTTTTGCAACGCAACACATGTTTTCAACTTCACTTGAATATTGCATAGATAATAGCCTCCAAAAAGAGTGTTTTTATATTATTGTAAATATATTATCATACTGATAAAATTTTATCAAGAATATAGTCAAAAAATTATCGCGGCGAATTCCGGAAAAAGCAAGGTTTGTTTATGGTTGGTTGCGTGTGTGTGACAAAATCTCGTTTTTCGGGCGATTTTCGAGAGTGTGTCGGACGATAAGTACTTTTTTGCGATTGTTATGAAGAGTGTGGTGGATGATAAGCATTGGTTGCTCTGATTAATTTACAAATTCCAAAACGGTTTCATCTTCATTTATGCGGTACACAAACGGAGAATAGGGCTTTGCTATCTTTGTCCAAAGTTCTTTTGCTCCCACATTTTTCTCGTTGTATTTTATTTCCCATTTGCCATGATAGATTGATAAAATCAGGTTAACTGCATCGATTGCATAATGATTTCTTCGGTAGGAAGGAAAAATCGTAAACTCTGCTATCGTACAATCCGGATGATGTCCGATAGCGGAGTATGTATTCAACATAACAAAACCGACCATAATTTCATCATCGTAAATGAAAAAGGCTTTTCTCTCCGCATCGGTAAAATACGCATCAAAATATCCGTAATGATAATTTCCTTGTTCGTCCATGTTGTCAGGATAGTACTTTGTCATCTCATACAAATATTTTTGATTTATATTCCATAAAAGTTTGCGTTCTTCCGCTTTAACTTCTTGTAATCTGATCATCTTTATTCCATCGCGTTATTCAAATTTGTCTTTGGTATAATTTTAGCATGTTATGTGGCGTTTTGCAATCATTCACACAGATGCAAAAAAATAATGGTCTATAAGAAAAGACTTGTAGACCATCACACTTGGTACGGATGACCGCAAGCAGAGGGAGAATCAAGCGCGTAGCATTTGAGAAAACCGAGCGCAGCGGACGAGCCAACCAACGGCGCAACATAGTTGCGATTTCGTGAAACGAAAAATGCGATGCAACAATTTGCATCGCACCGTTGGTACGGATGACAGGACTTGTAGCGAGTAAGTGAGCGTAATAGCGATTGATGTGTAATGCACCAATCGCGTCAGCTGCACGCAGTGCAGGTGACAAACGTAGTTTGTTGGTAATCTTCGATTGCCACAAGTCCGGTTATTCTTGCCAAGAAAGCAAAAAAACGAACCAATGAGGTTCGTTTTTGATTGATTGGTACGGATGACAGGACTTGAACCTGCACGCTCTTCGCATTAGAACCTAAATCTAACGTGTCTGCCAATTTCACCACATCCGCAAAACGCTATTATTATAGCATAAAATCATCTAATGTAAAGCAAAAAGCCGAATCGCAGGCGAGTTTATACGACTTTGCAAATTTTTTTTATTTTTATATCAAAAAATTGTTGCTTTTTGCGGATTGTTTTGATATAGTAATCAGTGCTTGCGGGAGTGACTCAGTGGTAGAGTGTCACCTTGCCAAGGTGAAAGTCGCGGGTCCGAATCCCGTCTCCCGCTCCACGCGTAAGCGAATTGAACGATCCTAGCGGTCGTTCAACATATCTAGGGAGCGACAAAGACCGCAGATGCGTAATTGTCGCCGAGATATGCGTCCTTAGCTCAGTTGGTAGAGCAACTGACTCTTAATCAGTGGGTCCAGGGTTCGAGTCCCTGAGGACGCACCACAAAAAAAGCCTCTAAACAGTAGATGTTTAGCGGCTTTTTTCATTTTTCGCTACTGCTCGAAAAATCCGCATTTTGACATCAAATTAAGGAAATTTTGATGTCAAATTTGATGTCAAAAATTCGATTTTTTTTGATGTCAAAATTCGGGATACCAGTCACCGTAAATATCATAGATATTTTGCGGGGACGTATCCGGCGAAAAAGTCGTATAAACGCCGTTTGTCATCGTGCTGCCTGGCGCGTGCCCCATATACGTTTGTCGGTCCTTTTCGGGCACTCTGAGGATATACAGATTCGTCGCGAAGGTGTGACGCAGCGTATAAGTATCGACGTCATAAGTTATCCCGGCTTTCAAACACACGCGTTGAAGGTGCATTCGGAACTTTTTGGCATCGAACTTGAAGAACTCGGGCGATTCGCCTTTCAACATCTCGCTTAGACGTTCGGATATTTTCACCCAACGCACCGCGCCTTTTGTTTTGGTCCCGTTTATCTTCAACCAACCGGGGCGCAACTCGTCTTTGCGCACGGTGGCGATTTCTGACGGTCGCGCGCCGGTGCATAGATAGAACATAACGCGCCGTGAAAACATATCCCCCGTCAACTGCGACATAAGCCGTTGCTGCTCATCGAGCGTCAACGCCCGGCGTTCCGGTTTTTCGACTTTGCCTTTATCCAGGAACTGCGAAACGTCTTTTTTGATGTATTCGAGTTCATAAGCCTTTTTGCAGATTTGTCGCATTAGTTGAAAGACCTCGACGCGCATACGCGACGTCGCAAGTTTGTTGAGCGTTTCTTGAAGTTGAAATGACGTAACTTTGTTGATTGGTGTTGTTATTTTAAGATGCGAATTGATGACGGCGACGTAACCCGTGTACGTTTTTTCGGTGACTCTGCCTTTTTTGAAGGTTTCCGCCCACCAAAGCGCGAACTTGTGAAAACTGTCTCGCTTTACGGTTTGTTTCCGCCCCGTAAGTTTGCGAAGTTTCTCAATCGCCTCTGCTTGCGTTTTGCCGTACACGAAAACGCGCTTGCCGTCAATGGTTTTTGAGGCTTGCCAACGTCCGTCGGCGCGCTTAGTACAATATTTCATCAGTTGCTCCTTTTGAATGTTAGCATCTGACGAATCGCTTTGACTTGACGGAATCACCCCCTCGTGAACGTACAATTTGAAGATACCGTGCGTCGCAACGCACGTCATCTTCGATGAGAAAACCGGCTTATCTGCCGGCACGTTGATTGATTCTTCGGGAATTTTCCCGGTAAGACCTTGAATAAACTTTGATAAATTTTCCGACAGTTGCATCTGCTGTTGCAACTGTGTTTTCAAAAACTCGATTAAAACATCCCGCATAAAATTGCCCCCTCGCAAAAAATAGCAAGTGACATTTTACATCAAGTTTTGTCATAAAAATCGATGAAATTTAATGCGTAAATTTCATCGTTTTAGCCAGCATTATGTATTTTGTCATCAATTAATTCATTCGCAACAGCTAAACCTTGTGCGTAACTCAATAAAGCTTCTTTTTGAGCTTGTGATAGCTTTTCTGTAATGTGCAGAAGTTCAGAACTATCTGTTTTATTCTGCTTTAATGTTGTATCGGCTTTCTCATAAATCGCGTCTATTTGAACTAAATTTGTTTCAATAACTTCATCATTTAAAAACTCTTTCATTACAAAAGTATCGATTGGATAAGCAGTCAATTCTTCAAAAATTATTTCTTTTAATTTTCGAGTATTTTTTGAAGATTGCACATATTTGAAAGAACGAAAACTGTTTTTGATTTTCAACAGAGTTTTCCCATATTTTCCGTTGCAACTTTTAAAGCCTAAATTCGATTGGTCATCTAAAACGACTTTGGAACAAGATGCAGCTATTTTGTCAACTATGACTTTTATGCAATCAATGGCGATAGAATACTGGGTTATGCCTTTGCCTTTATATGTTTTTTTGAAAACTCGAATTTTTTCGTCGTTTTGTACAAAAAATGATGCTCCACTCCAAATAGCACAGCCATCAATCTCACCAAAACAAACTTTAATTACATTTGCGTCATCAGTTGACTTTTTTTGTTTTTTTGATGCTGCCTTGTTATCGTTTTTAATAGTCCCTTTATCTACAACAGGTGTTGTACAATCAACAGATTGAATAGGACTATTCTGTTTTGTTTTTTTGATATTTCGAGCGGCGTGTTTATGATTGCGGCTGTTGAAAATACGCGCAACTGCTCCCAAAACCAAAAAACAACGCTGTTCGTCTGTTTTATTGGGATATTTATAAGAAATACTTAATAATTCGGTTAATTCGCCTATGGTTATTGTGTCTACGACTGCTTGCCAGTCTTCTGGATTCATGGTTCCGAAAGTAAATTTGTATGGTCTTTTGAAAGAACACGCATATCCAATAAATTCGATAATTTCCTCGTATAGGAAAAACTGTTCGTTGGTCAAGCGACGCTTAAACGAATTTTTAATCTGCTCAATTACTACATTTTCCCAATCTTTTGTTTTCATTTTTTTGTGCTTACAACATTCAAATTTGATAGAGATAGTTCGTTTGACACAACCATACCTCTTGCGTAGTTAATCAAGTTATTTTGTTGAGCAGGTGACAGAGCGTCAAATAATTCCTGTATTTCTGTCTTTGGGATACGTGCGTCGTCGAATATGCCAGGTTCGGACGTTCTTCCGAGAAGTTCATCAACGGAAACGCCGAAAATGTCCGCCAAATTGAGAAGAACCGATATTGACGGTTCATTTATTCCCGTTTCATAGCAACAATAGGTATTTGTCGCTATGCCTAACATTTTTGCTACGTCTTTTTGCAATAGACCTTTTGATTTTCGATATTTAGCGAGGTTATTCATAACACAATGATGCACTTTTTTAATAAAAAAATCATCAAATGTGAATTTTAGCATTGACAATTCATAAAATATGATATAAAATGCGCTTGAAATTCATTAAATATGAATTGTGCGGCTCGTTAAGGATGTTTGAGATTATGTATCACGGAAAACACGAGAGCAAACGGTGAGTACAACCAAACGGCGTTTGAAGTCGTTAAACGGTATGGAGGCACTCCGAGAGATAAATTAAATTCTGCATTGGTCGGAGTGATTCAAAAAAACAAGCCCACATCAGGGACAAAGGGGACAACAAATGGATTTAATCAATCTCGCCACACTGGTGGCACTGCTCAAAAACTATCACAAAGAACTCACTCACGCTTTGACTGACGCCGTTGAACTTGACGGCGACGTTGACGCACAAAAGAACATCGAGGCAAAGCTCGATGTCATTGACCGCGCACTCGATATCGCCATGGAAGATCTCGAGTACCGTATCTGCGTGAGGTGAACAATGAAAAAAGGCAAACACATTCATCGCAACATAACTGCAAAGCGTTCGGAGCATTCGATTTGCCTCGACGTCACGTCAACACTCGAGGTTGGCAACAAGTTCAGATACAAAGGTTACGCCTGCACCGTAGATGACATCACGCGCAAGCTCGTGCGGTTTACCGGGACTCGAAACGAGAAAGTGGGCGAAGTAACGCGTCAGATGATTCTCAACGTCGAGAGTTTCAACTCTGCCGTTGAAGAACGTCGCATCATTTTGGTACAGCCCGGCATTGCCGGTTTGTCAGTCGGCACCGTCTGACTCCCTTATGGTTTTTTAGGATGCAAACAAAAGACTAAGACGGTGCCGGCATAAATAAACCACTCCAAGGAGTGGCTCTGCCGGGAACGATTCAATAACACTTTGGGACGGAACGCTCCCGGCGGTTGTCCCCCACGAGGTATATATGAAAATCAGCACTATTTTCGGAAAAGTTTTATCCGGCATCGTGAGCGTTGCAATTTCGCTGGCAATTCTGTTTTTTGCAGGCATCGGCATTGTTGCGCTTATAACCAAGCAAGATTACGTCACCGTTCTGAATCTTGCTTTTGACTGGATCAAAAATCTTGCATCGAAGTGAGGCACTCTATGGCAAAACGTAGAACGAAAAAGAATACATCGAGAAGAGAAAACAACGGCATCAAGGTGTTCGCACTGGTGATGCTTATTGTGCTTTTGCTCGGAATCGTTGCCGGTGCGATCGTTCTCGGTGTCAAGTCTGACGGATTCAAAAACTGGGATTTCATTCCCGGCAACGGGAACAATACGGTGCGCAAATTCGACGTTCTGAAAGACGGCGTTTCCATCAAGTCTGTTGACGTAAGCGAAGAAAGCTCCGTGCGCATCGACGTTGTAAACGGCGGTGATTTCGTCGTAACCGTGCGCCCCAAAGCGAGTGCGGACTTTGATTTTATGCTTGACGGAAAACTCCATGCGTTCGCGCAGGCGGACGGCGACTATAACCGTGCTTTCGATTTGAAGATCGATGACGGTTATTTTTTGTTCACTGCGCCGAAGAATATCGTCACCGCATTAAGCAATGCGTATTTCGGTCACGTTGTCGATGACATCAGATGCAATTACGTCGGCACGTTCTTTGAGATCGTCGTCACTGCCGAAAACGGCAGCAGCAAGAAATTCGACGTCGAAGGCATATTGAGTGCAGACTTAATCATCAAAATAAATCCGTCGGAGGTTATCTTCTGATGAAAAAAACAATTCTTTCGTCTATTATCGGGCTCTCCCTCATTTTTATCCTCCTTATGAGTGCGACGCTTCCGTCGGCGGTTGCATATGCCGTCGACGGTGACGTTGCGCCCAATTACGTTTTTGACAAAATCGACGTCGCAAAAGACCTCGAAGGTTCTGACGGTTTCGATTTTGCAGACTACCCGGCGGATGCATCGAAGGATACGCAAATTTACACGTTCCTCGAATACGGCTATGACGGCACGGAGAACTCGAAGTTCGGGCTTTACTTGTACATATATAATCCGCAACAAAAAGATTTTTCTAGATCCAGCGCATCCAACAAAGCAAACGTTGCGGTTGCGTTCGACGAAAAAGACAATGCATCCTCTTATCAACGCGTCAATTTGATATTCTGCTCCGCAACGTCCGACAAGCTGTTCTACAAATTCCGTATCGATGACAGTGACGGCAAACTGCTTGCGCTGGCGGAGCAATACGCAATCACGCACGCTGGCGCGCGCAGATACGACGTCGCAACAGTCGAGCTTTTCGCATACGGCAACACCACCGCAACGACAACGTCAATCGGCAAATCGTATGAGTGCGCAGGATATATGAAAGGTTTCGGCGCGGACAAAGCGAGCAACACGCACACCGTAAAGGCATACAGCATCGACGTTCTCGACATCGAGCTCAATCATACGTTCTTCCGTCCGGAAGGCAATTCAAGCGCACAAAGCGATTACACCGTAAAGGATCAGCTCGACAGCGTTTACTTTTCTTTTCCGAACGAACTCATCGAACAATACGGCGGAATCTGGAAGATCGAGGCATCGTATTATTCGGCGATGACGTCACCGATTTTGGTTACGTCAACAAAAGAAGTTTACGACACCGTTTTGAAATACGTCGGGCAACAACTTACAAAAAATAATGACAAACGAGGCAAGAACGAAAAGCTGAACAAAGGTATTCCGTTTGTCCTTTACGATTCAACGTATAGTGACGACAGCCTTGCTCCGTTGCGTCCGATCAACTGTCGTTTGGACTGGAATCATAATGCAAAAGTCGGTTCTGTCCCTATCGAAGATCAGATTGTATATTACCTTTTTTACACCGGTTACGAAACGTCCGATGCAAGCACACCTTATGCGAAAGATTTTACGCTTTCCGGCGAACGTTTGCTCGATTACATTTACAACTACAACAAGAGCTATCGCTTTGGAAAATCGGAACTCTTGAACGACAAAGGCGAGCAACTTTCAATGGATATGTTTCAAGGATATATGCCGAACGGTGAAACGACACAATGGTTTGACCAAAATGTTGAAATCGTTGAATCCGGGCAGATGATTTATGTCCCTATCGAAATTACGGCAGACGAAAATTACACGATTGAAAGCTACAAGCGTAAGCCGACAGCGTTCGACTGGTTCAAACTTTACAAAGGCGTTTACGATTACGATCGTTTCGACGTGCAGGCAATCGAGCCGATCGATGTGCGTGACGTAGACCTTCCGAAAGAAGAGTTTTGCAAAAAGTATTATTTCGACGTCGTTGATTACGATAACGTCATCGCACGTGTCCGTGACGGAATAAAGAACGAACAAACGGTTTATATGTTCCGCTTTGCACAATCTCAATACACCGCAAAAGGCGTTTACACCGAAGGCGAAATGAGTTTGGGGCAGGAATATGCATACGTTGCGGAAGAAAATGTTTATCTCAATATGAACGTTGCATCTATAACGTGCAGAAAGAACGACGTCTATCACACGTTTGCGGTTGCATCGAACCCGATAAACGCCGTTGCCGACATCGAACCCAACAAGCCTTATGACAATGCACAATTTTACAAAGACGTTTGGCAAAAGATTAAGAACTGGTTCGAGGACAACAAGAAAGAACTCATCATTTCCGCAATAGTCATCGTTTGTGTGCTGATTGCAATTTGCATCATTTCGTTGCTTGTTAAACTCGCACCGTATTTTGCAATGCAATCGATGAAACGATCTCAATCACCGCCGAAACCGAAACGGCAGTCCAAACCGAAACGGCAACAGCAATCAAAACCCCACAAAAACAAATCAAATAAAAAAACTGCTCAAAAAGCAGGAAGGAGAAAACATGGCAACTAAACAAGATTATCAAAAACGCAACAAAGCTCTCAGCGCGATCGTTGCAGTACTGCTTGCGATTGTGATGTGCGCATCTGTTGTTTTGGGCGTCGGCTTTGGTGTGTATGGCAAAAACACTGACGACTGGTTCAAAAAACAAGACGCAGATCAAGGACAAGAGCAACCCGAACAACCGGAGCAACCCTCTGACGACAGCGGTGAGAATATCGAAAACACTGCAAGAGTCAGCATCCTTTCCGGCGCAACAATTGCATCTGAGGACGGCACGGTCAGCAAGACGTTGACGGCAGTCGTTTTGCCGGAAGATGCCCCCAACAAAGCAGTTGACTGGTCAATCGCATGGGCAGACGGTGATTCACGTGCAAGTGAAAACATCAGCGATTACATCACCGTCACTCCGGCATCCGACGGCGCACTCACTGCAACCGTTACTTGTAAAAAATCCTTCCGCGGATCCGTCGCATACGTCAAGGTTGTAACTCGCGAAGGAAAATTCGAAGCAACAAGTATGATCACCTTTGACGGTATTCCTTCAAGTTTGTCTGTCAATAAAACCGGTCTTTCGACCGGCTCTGGTGCTGATGCTTTTCAATATATGATTCCGACGAACGGCGCAAGTCTATCGATTGATTTGACCAACGTTTTTGGCGATGTCGGTGAAAGCTATTACAACAATTTGACCTTCACAACGTCTGCATCAGGAAAAATCACGATACAAAATTATAGATCAAGCGCAGCAGGCGGAGCGTGGATTGGCACGGAATCTCAAATAACACTCGAAAGCATCAAGGATAGCATTTTCAGTGCAAAGATTGAGAATAACAAGCTTGTTATCACTCCCAACAAAACTGTTGAAGGTTACTATCAAAGTGTGCAAGGCGGACCGTCTGGTTCTATGATGTATGGCAAATTCAAATCATATGTGGCAAACTCTGCCGGTTCTGCCGGTGTCACGCCGTATTTTACAATTGTGGTTAAATGCGGTGATTTGAGCACGGATTTCAATTTCCGTATCATCTCGTCTGTTTCGAGCGTCAGCGTAACCCCTAGCATTACATTCTAATTTGCAATAGATAGCGCGCACGTGTGAGCGTGCGCGCACCTCGCACACATAAGGAGTAAAAAGCAATAAAAAAAGAAGTGCGCCCAGCAAATCACGAAAGTGATTCACAGATCTGCAACGGTATCGATTGCACTTGCAACCGCATCACAACACAAGTTGTGGCACCTGAACACTTCTTAATAAAAATATAGAACATTTAAATTGAAATGTCAAGAGAAGCAACATAAGGAGCAAAAATGGACGCATACGTAATGGTTATATTGCGCGAAATACAGCTCGAATGTCACAAACAGATCGGCATCGAGCGCAAAGGCGGACGCGCAATACAAGAGGAAGAACTTTCACCATATCCGCAAAAGAGCGATTTCGACGGTGAGTTGTTGCAGCATCAAAACCTTGCGCAACTTGTGGAATCGACGTCGGCAGCCGAAGATCCGCAAATATCCGTTGAAGAGGCAATCGAGAACGCATCGAACGCATCAGCCCTCGAGGACGATCGCACAGAACAAACGGAACAGACCGTCAGCCCACGAGGACGACTTTCCGCATTTTTTTCTGCCGTGCGCGACTGGCACTATGAGAAACGCGAAAAGCAATACAAATTCGACTGCGCAAAAACGAGAGCGGACGATCGGACGTACGGTTTCGAGTATATATCAGATTTCATAGACAAATACATCGCACGTCTTGAAAAAGACAGCGAGAACAATACGAACGGACAGGTATTCTGATGAGTATCAACGGCATTATCATAGCAGGCGCGTGCGGTATCGTTGCCTTAATAGCGAGTTACGCAATATTGCGCAAGCACTTTCGAGAAGTGCCGATTGAGCGCACCAACACGGTGACAGACGAGTTTATCGATAAACCCATTCCGCCGGGCGTGTATATCATCGTCGGACCTCAGGGCGTTGGTAAAACGTCGTTTATGAATGCGCTCATCTCGATTGATTCAAAGTATCACGGTGTGCAGCGACTTCAAATGGCAAAAGTCGAAATCGACAAACTCAATGACATCGGATACAAACTCACACTTCCACCGTGTCCGTATCGCACGCGCTCGAAACTGTTTCTGCCGAACGGCAAGCCGACGTATCACACGGATATATCGCAATTCGGATTGCCCGGACGTCGCCCGGAAGTTCAATACTTTCCGCCGTTCACAGTTATCGGATGTGACGAGATAGATTCATTTATGGATTGTAGAGAATGGAATCGAAACAGCAGAATGAAAGCGGACATCATAGACGGTTTTAAGTACATCAGACATCACGACCTCGTGTTTCTTGGAGACGCACAAAACCTCGGCAAGGTAGACGCAGCTGTTCGCAAGCTCACAACCGACGTCATCTACATCTTAAGCAAAAAGGACGTATACGGCAAACAACATCGTTTCAGCCGAAAAAAGACCTTGTTGCGCACCGAATGGGAGTTTATTTGGGTAAAGCACCAACAAGCCGAGAATGCCGCCTCTTTGGGCGAAATGGGCATCGACGTCCGCGAGAAGAACGCTCGGAAATGCAAACTCATATACGAGGGCAATATCTACTCGCAATACAACTCGCAAAGCGGCAAGCCGTATTGGTATCGAGGAATAAAACAATTCTCTGTCGAGAAGCATCCGGAAAACGTGCTGAGTCCGGAAGGCGTTGAAACGTACTGCCGTCAGAACGCACTCAACTATGACGATACTGCGCAAGAAAAGCAATGAAACGACGTGCGCAGCGTGCAGGGATGAATCCCCGAGAAACGTGCGATAGCGTATCCGTTTTGTTGCACATAAACGGCAAGCAATCAAGCCGAAAAAATTTGCGAATGCAATTTTTCGGCTTGTGTGATAGGCGGTTCGAAAAAGAAAAACAAAAATCCGAATCCGCCGTATGTGAGGGAATTTTAATTCCCTACACAGAAAGCGAGGGAAACTTGTTTCACTCGCAAAAAAATGGGATAGCAAAATGGCAGACAGCAACTATTTCACCACACTCACCGCGCCGTTTCGCACGGCAGACGTGAGCAAATACGTGACTTTTGCTCCGGACGGTATGGCGTTCAGCTACAATTCGCCCGGGCTGGCATTTCATTTTGTCCAAAAATCGAAGAATCGATATATGCTCAGAGCGATTTATCTTGGAAAATTCGAGGAGTACTCGTATCAGAGTCAGCGTGACGCAGTAGCTTTTGCCATAAAACTGCTAAATCTAGATCGAGCCGGGATATTCAAAGCTCGTAAATCGAGCTGAGAGCAAAAAGCTCGATGCGACGTGCGGAATAATCCGCCGAAAAACATACGAAAAACTGTATAAAAATGCAACAAATATTCAAGGAGCAAACCTGTGGGACTTTTCGGGAAAAAGAAGAAAACGAAAAAGCAATCGACCTCAAAGTCATCGAGGGCAACGGCTGCGCCAAAGAAAGTAAAGGAAGAATCAAAACAAAAAACGAATAAAACAAGCACAAATGTCGTTGTCGAAGAAACATCGAACAAACCCAAGAGCCGAAAGGATGCTTTGCTCGAACGTTGGGCAACTAACCGTTCTGAAAAAATACCGATTGGAAGAAGTTTTCAGACGCGCGATGAGTATATCGAAGGCGGTATCGCCAAAGAAGGTGCAGATGAAAAGTCATTTTATAGGCGCGTTTTTGCCGTTGAAACAAATGAACTCGATGAGTTAGCAGTCATAAAATCTACAACTTCCGAGAAGGGAAAAGTAATTCCTGATTATGACGGCAAATCTCGAACTCGTCCTTATGTTTATACTATCGACGACGAGGGACAGCCCATAAAAAAAGGGAAAAAGTACGTCGAGAATCCGCCCGGAAAAGACATAACGCCTGAAGCCGCGGAAAAGTTGCTAAAAGAATCAATTAAGCATCCGGACAGTTACAAAAATGTTGTCGAGATGAAAAAGCGCAAGAAAGATAAAAGGCAAGAGTAAGAACTCTTGCCGACTACCAAAGTTAGGGACTTTGATACATTAATACCGCATCGCGGTAACATCTCTTTCGAGAATGTCTTTATTTTACGCGTTTCCGAAAGATTTGTCAACTATTCAACACAACATTGAAAATTCCGGCGCAATACGCCGTTTAGATAACCACTCTAAAAAATCTAACCTTTATACCCTCAATCTGTGGGGGTAAGGGGGAATTTTACGCTCGAACAACCGTGACGGCAAGATGTGACGTCACAGCAGGATGACAAGGCATCCGAACAGAATAAGTACATAATCGCGCTTGCAAGCACCCACGGCGCGTTACAGCCGGGTAAGTCATTGGGGCTGACTGTCGCAAAAAACTGCCTCGATAGCGAGAACGGCTGTAAACGGTTTGGTGGACACATTCTGTGGGCTTCCGCTGTCGTCACCGGGGATGTGTGTGACAAAAGACAGAGGATAAGAACGACGACGTCAGGATATACTTATACGGACTCAGAAGTTTTGAAATGCTCCGACAAATTGATTTTGCCGGGGCTTATCACGCTCAATCGGATGCCAAACCGAACTCGAATACACGTCGAAAAGCATTCATACAAAACTCAGACCGAACGAAAAACAAGAAAAAACATCCCAAAGCGTTCCTGAGGGAAGCCTGCGACACTCAGCAGAAGCGTCGAGAGTAGTATAGGTGTAACGTCACCTATGCTATCTCTCGTCGCAAGACAAGCCGTAGGCGCGTCAGTTCTTTTTTGGTTCTTTTTTCTTATTCTTCTCTGATTTGCGGATGATAATAAATGCTGTCAAAAGCGTCTTGATTATATTGATATTTGTTGATGTCAAAGCGATGTCAGATGTTAAAAATTCTACTATTTAGTAGAGATTTTGAGATGTCTTTTGGGGCTCTTAATCAGTGGGTCCAGGGTTCGAGTCCCTGAGGACGCACCACAAAAATGACAGCGCAAGCTGTTATTTTTTTGCGTCATCGGGACTTTTGCAACCGTGTTGCAACCACGCTTTGCGTGGCGAACCCCGGCACACCAGGACGATGTTCGCTTTTGCATTTAAAATTAGAAGTTACAGTGAATTATGTCTTTTTCAAAAACAGGTTGCCAAACGTGCGGGGTGGTGTTACAATCGGGTATATATAAATAATATTAAAGGATTTTATATTATGGCACAAAACATTATCGATCAACTTCGCGAGCGTGGACTTGTAAAGCAAGTCGTTTTTGAGGAGGATCTCAAAAAGCTGTTGGAAGAGGGTTCGCAATCGTTTTATATCGGTTTCGACCCGACTGCAGACAGCCTTCACGTCGGACATTTTATGCAAATGATCGTTGCAAAGCGTTTGCAAGACGCAGGTCATCGTCCGATCATCCTTATCGGCGGAGGCACGGCAATGGTTGGCGATCCGTCAGGACGTACGGATATGCGCTCGATGATGACGAAAGAGACCATCCAACACAACGTTGATTGTTTCAAAAAGCAAATGGCAAAATTCGTGCGTTTCGAGGGCGAGAACGCTGCGATTTTGGTAAATAACGCAGATTGGCTGCTCGATCTAAACTACATCGATTTCTTGCGCGAAGTCGGCGCAAATTTCTCGGTCAATCGCATGCTTACCGCAGAGTGCTACAAGCAACGTCTTGAAAAAGGTTTGACTTTCCTTGAATTCAACTACATGCTTATGCAATCCTACGACTTTTTGGTGCTCAACCGCAAATACGGTTGCGTTTTGCAATGCGGCGGCGACGATCAATGGTCGAATATGCTCGCAGGCGCGGATCTTATCCGCAGAAAAGAGCAAAAGGATGCGTTTGCAATCACTTTCGGATTGCTTACGACGTCGGAAGGCATCAAGATGGGCAAGACGGCAAAGGGCGCAGTGTGGCTCGATCCCAACAAAACCGCTCCTTACGATTTCTTCCAATACTGGCGCAATATTGCGGATGCGGACGTCGAAAAGGTGTTCAGATTCCTCACGTTCGTGCCGCTTGACGAGATTGCAGAGCTTACGCGTTACAACGACGAGCGTATGAACAAGGCAAAAGAACGCCTTGCTTACGAACTTACCAAGATGGTGCACGGCGAAAAAGAGGCAGACGACGCTCTTGCAAAGGCGCGTGCGGCATTCTCCGGCGATAGCGAAAATATGCCTGCGGCAACCATTCCTCAAGGCATGACGAGCGTTGCCGATATTCTCGTTGCCGTTGCAAAAGTTCCCTCCAAAGGCGAGGCAAAACGTCTTATACAAGGCGGAGGAATTTCCGTTGACAACCAAAAAGTGACGGACATCATGGCACAAATCAGTGATAGTCAGGTTGCAAACGGTTTTGTCCTTCAAAAAGGCAAAAAGAACTTCTACAAGGTCAGCGTCGAATGAAAACTTATCGCTACGTCGACGGAGAGTTTGAAGTGAGAATCGAGATTAAACGCTCGATTTTCATTGCCACCGTAAAGGGTGAACTCAACGCCGACGAAGCAGATGAATTTGTCAAGTCCGTGCGAAAGAAATATCCCGACGCAACGCACAACTGTTATGCGTACGTTGGCGACGAGCTTGGCAATGTAACTCGTTTCAGCGACGACGGAGAGCCTTCCGGCACTGCGGGACAACCGATTTTGGACGTCTTGCGTAAGCAAAATATCGTCAAAACGGCAATTGTCGTCACAAGATATTTCGGTGGCATAAAACTCGGTGCAGGCGGTCTTGTAGGCGCGTATTCGGGTGCGGCGGCAGACGGCGTGAAAGCAGGCAAAATCTCTAAAAAAGTCGAGTGTGCGCTTGTTGAAATCAAGTCGGATTATCCAACCCACGCAACTGTCGAAAAACTCTTGCGCAAGAGAAACGTGTTGATTGATGAGGTTGCTTATTGCGATGACGTAACCGTAAAAGTTTTTGTGCCGCTTGACGACAAAAATTCTTTTATACAAAGTGTAAGCGAAGCGTCGCTCGGTCGCTCGAACATTATTGACACGGGCATTGTCGAATTTAAAAAACTAGATTAGAATATCGAAAACACAGATTTTTGCTTGTAGGTGAATTTTGTCTATAGAATATCCTCTCGATGAAGAGAGAGCAAAAAAGGCATACGAAACTCTTGTGAAGTACCTTGCGGGGTCTGCTCGCTCCGAGCAAGAATGCAAGGACAAACTTTACGACAAAGGCTTCCATAAAGACGAAGTCGATTTTGCGATTGACAAAGCCAAAGGCTACAAGTACGTCGACGATGCCGAGTATGTGCGCACATTTCTGCTTTTCAACAAATCTCGCTACGGGGTAAGAAAAATTATATATAAACTCACAACCGAAAAAGGCGTTGACAAACAACTTGTCGAAAACATCGTTTATGACGAAATCGACGACGATTTTGAGGTTGAACTTGCTGAAAAATACGCAAAAAAGTTTGTGAAAACCAAAAAGATACAAGACAAAACCGAGGCTCAAAAAGTCGGTGCGCATCTTTTTCAAAAGGGTTTCGACTGGCGTATTATCAACAAAGTTATGTCAACGTTGTTCGACGTGTACGAAGATTGACTTTGCGTCGGTGCTGATTGCGACGAAAATCGATAATTTCGATTATCTAAACAAGTAAAATGTAAATTTGTTTGCAATTTTAAAGCGTTCGAATATCGAACGCTTTTTAAGTTTCAAAAAATCCCAGTGAAATCAGCAACGCTTCGTTGACTCTTGTCATCATGTTTAGAGGCAGCTCGCCGATTTTCTCTTTCAGACGGCGTTTGTCGAGCGTGCGTATTTGTTCGAGAAGAACAACGGAGTCTTTGGGCAAGCCGTATTTTCCTGCTTCAAGCATAATATGCGTCGGGAGTTTTGCTTTTTCGAGTTGCGATGTGACAGCGGCGGCGATGATTGTCGGGCTATATTTGTTTCCGACGTTGTTTTGCACGATGAGAACGGGGCGAACTCCGCCTTGCTCGCTGCCTACGACCGGGCTTAAATCGGCATAATATAAATCTCCGCGTTTGACCATATCCATACTCGCAATATTATTGTCAACGCACTTTGTTTTTATGCTCGGATTTTGCCAAGTTCGATTAGTTTTTTTTTGTAAACTCGACACGAAAGCTTGCATATATTGCAAAGTATAAATCGTTGCTATGACATATTATGCCTGCCAATGCTAAAAGCGTGAGAAATTATGTCGCAAAACGCAAATATAATCTAGAGAGGTTGTTATGGGCTGTAAAACGGACGCAAATTGCGAGAAAAAAATCAAAATCGGTATCGTCGGATACGGAAATTTGGGTAAAGCATGCGAAAAAATCGCTTTGAGCGACGACAAAATCGAGCTTGTCGGTGTATTTTCAAGAAGAAACGACGTAAAATCACCGTTCGGAACGATGGTGTATGCGCAAGACGATATATTCGATTTCGATATTGACGTTGCTTTGCTGTGCGTAGGCTCGCAAAGCGATTTGACTCGAACAGCATGCAAAATCGCAGAGAAGTTTAATACGGTCGATAGTTTCGATACGCATGCCGAGATGACAAAATATATCGATAGAATGACGGAAATCGTCAATAATAACGACAGACTATGTTATGTGGGCATCGGGTGGGATCCAGGTGTGTTTTCGCTTTGCCGAGCGTTTTTTACCGCGGTTATGCAAAATGCAAACGTTCAGACGTTTTGGGGAAAGGGTGTTTCACAAGGACATAGTGAAGCGATAAGACGTATCGATGGAGTTTTTGATGCAAAACAATATACGATTCCCAAAGAAAACGCATTGAAACTGGCGCGCGAAGGTAAAGGCGACACGCTTTTGCCGAGAGATAAACATCTTCGAGAGTGCTTTGTCGTTGCAAAAGTCGGTGCGGATAAAGATAAAATCGAAAACGAAATCAAAAATATGCCTAATTATTTTGCCGAATACGACACAATCGTGCATTTTGTCGATGAGGAATATTTCAAAGAACATTGCTCGGACACCGCTCACGGCGGTTTCGTGCTTGCAAACGGCGGTTTCGACGGGTTTAAGTCAAGTGCCGAGCTGACGCTTAAACTGGAAAGCAATCCGCTTTTTACCGCAAGCGTGCTAACGTCCTACGCAAAAGCAAATGCAAGAGCGTTCGAAAGAGGTTGCAGAGGAGTGAAAACCATTCTCGATATTCCCGTTTGCGACGTTTTGGAGGGAATTTGGATTGACAAAGTCAAAGCGTTTGTTTAGACTTGAATGTGGTTGCAAAGTATCGATTTGCGACACGGATATACAGACAAATTAGACGGAGTACATATGAAAGAATACGATTATATTTTGTTCGACTTGGACGGAACGCTCACCGATAGCAAACCGGGAATCGTCAAGTGCATCGCATATGCGCTTGAAAAAGAAAAAATCCCGTACACTCAAGGCATTCTTGACAAAATGGTGGGGCCTCCTTTCAGAGTATCGATGAAAGAATATTTCGGGCTGGACATGCCGATGATTGAAAAACTTATCGAGATATATAGGGGAGTGTACGAAGTGTCGGGCTACAAAAACTGCAAGGTCTTCGACGGCGTGCGCGAGATGCTTCAAGCATTGAAGGATGCGGGCAAAACCCTTGCCGTAGCAACCAGCAAACCAATAAAATTTACGAATCTGATTATGCGTGATTTCGACCTTGGAAAATACTTCGATTTTGTCGGCGGAGCGTCGAGCGACGCAAGTAAAGAAGCAAAGCGCGACGTCGTGCGTATGGTGCTTGACAACTTGAAAGTCGAGGACAAATCAAAGGTGCTTATGGTGGGGGACAGGCTTTACGATATAGAAGGCGCACACCTGGAAGGTATAGACTGTGCCGCCGTGCTTTACGGCTACGGCAACAGGGAAGAATTTGAACGATACAATGCAGAATATATTCTTGAAACTCCCAAAGACGTTGTAAATCTCGTGCTTTGACGGCTAAATTTAAAACTTGCGCCTTCGGGCGCATTTTTTTGTATTTTCACACGAAAATTGCCAAAACAACTCTAAAAAACACTGGTTTTTGAAATAGATTTTTCATCTAACACTTCTAAAAACAGTTAAAATCTGTAATACTTTTCTAAATTCTGCGGTTTTTTAGAACTTTTCTATCACCGAAAAATTGCAAACGGATTTTGCAAACGAAATTTTATACTCGCTTTTTTTCAGAGTTTGTTTTTCTCCGTCTTTACAAAAATCAATGTCGTTTTTCAATGTGATTTTCGACGAATACACTTTTTCGAAAATCAAGTCGCCGCGCGCTCTTTCTTTTTTCAGCCCCAGGAAAAACGCTTTGAAAAACGGGAAGAACATTTGTATATATCCGACCGCTCCGTGATTTTTCGGAGAGCGAATCGCAAGCAAATGTCCGCTTGCGGAATCCTGATCGAACGCCCTGTTGAAGTGAAAGCCGAAACACCTTGGGGATTTCAAAAACATGATGAGAGTAAACTCTCCTTCGTACGTTCTTTTTCCGTTGACGATTTGCGCTTTTATTCTGTGAGGTTTGTATTCTTTCAAAACTTGTGAAACGTAGGCAAGCACGCCGAACTTCTTTTTGCTTTTCACGTCGGACGTGTATCCTATCGGAGTGAAAGAGCCTGTCGCGAAAACGTATGCGAAAACGTCTTTGGCGCAATCCGTAGTTTCGTATTTGCCGCTCGACAAAATCTTTTCGCATTTTCCATATACGACCGGTTTTAGGTTGATTGTTCCGTTGCAAGAGGGGCACTCGCTTTTGTGTTTTTCGTATCTTTGCGCTTTTGCTTTGTCGTTAAGCGTGCCGACGGGGAAGTAATATAGGTCCACGGGCTTATCGTGCACGACGTTTAAAATCGAACCCAGTGTTCCGTCGCCGCCGCACACCGCCACCGCGTCGAACTTGTAAGTATCGTCCACGTTTGCGCCGGGAATCGTCCTATGCTCGTATTTATATTCGCTCCCCAAGCATTTTTCGACTTTTTCAAAACTGATTTTTTTGCTTGTGCCTGCGTTTTTGTTGATTATAATAAGGCAATTTTTCATATATGTCCTCGGTGCATTTTATTGTTTATTTCTATATTTTGTGCTTTTTGCGCCAATTTTATTGTTTACATAACAATATTTGTTTGCTATAATGATAACAATTACGAGCATACGCACGCTTGCGTACGCGTATTTGGAGAATGAATATGGCAAAAAAACTCGGTCAAATCGATTTCAAAGAGATTTGGACAATCCCCAACATCATCACTTATTTCCGCATTTTGTGCGTACCTGTGTTCGTCACGCTTATGGCTCTTGCCGGCGTAAGAGACGATTTCACGCTCTTTTACGTTGCTCTCGGCGTATTTTTCCTTGCATCGGGAAGCGATATGGTTGACGGCTGGATTGCAAGGAAGTTCAACATGCAAAGCGGCATCGGCATGGTTCTTGATCCGATTGCGGACAAACTTATGCACGTATCGGTGCTTGCTTGCCTCGCGTTTTGCACGGGACTTACCCCTCTCGGTCAAAACCTCGTTGCAAACGGCACGCTTTCAAATCCGTGGTTTGTGCACTATGCGTTTGTCATATTGATTTTCGCAAAAGAGTTTATTCAAGCGATGATTGCGCTTTACGTGCTTAAAAAGGGCGCAACGGTCAAGGCGAACTGGCTCGGCAAGGTATCATCGTTCACAATATCCGTGGGCGTTATACTCGCATTTTTCCACAATTACGTTCAATATGCCGACTGGGGTATTCTCGCATGGGGTATCGCGCTCAGCTACGGCGCCGCTTTCAGCTATCTGAAAGAGACCATGAAACAAGTCAAACTTGTCAAAGAGGGCAAATTGCAAGCGGCTACGGCGGAATCCGTTAAGGCGGAAGATCAAAAAATCGTACAAGAAAAGAAAGACGGCACTTACGAAGGTTGATTTTCTTTTGAAAAATCTTGTTCCGAGACGGCGACGCCTTCTCGGAACGTTTTAATAATCGAATACAGTCGCGCCTTAGGCGCAAGGAGATAAACAGCATGCAGGATATGGACAAAACGTACAATCCGGAATTTGAGAAACGCATCTACGATATGTGGCTGAAGGGCAAGTTTTTCGAAGCCCATCCCAATCCCGAAAAAGAGCCGTTCACGGTTATGATGCCACCGCCCAATATCACGGGGCAACTTCATATGGGACACGCTCTCGACGAAACTTTGCAAGATATCATCATTCGTTTCAAGAGAATGAGCGGATACGAAACCCTTTGGATGCCCGGTACCGACCACGCTTCCATCGCAACCGAAGTCAAGGTTGTAGAGAGAATGAAGAAGGAAGAAGGACTTTCCAAGTCCGACGTCGGTAGGGACGGATTTTTGCAACGCGCATGGGCGTGGAAAGAGCAATTCGGCGGCAGAATCGTCGAGCAACAAAAAGCACTCGGCATTTCTTGCGACTGGTCGAAGTCAGCTTTCACAATGGACGAAAACTGCTCCAATGCGGTTTTGGATGCGTTTGTACGCTATTACAAAAAAGGACTTATTTACAGAGGCAACCGCATAATCAACTGGTGTCCTCATTGCCACACTGCGCTCAGCGACGCTGAAGTGGAATACGAAGAGCAACAATCCAATCTTTGGTATTATAAGTACCCGGTCGTAGGTGAGGACGACGCAATCGTGATTGCAACCACTCGTCCCGAAACCATGCTCGGCGACACCGCCGTTGCCGTCAATCCCAAAGACGAAAAGATGGCAAAGTACGTGGGCAAAACCGTCAAACTTCCGCTTACGGACAGGGAAATCCCCGTCGTTGCGGACGATTATTGCGAAATCGGATTCGGCACTGGCGCAGTGAAGATCACCCCCGCGCACGATCCCAATGACTTCGAACTCGGTTTGCGTCACGATTTGCCCGTCATCCAAGTCATCGGCGAAGACGGACTTATGAACGAGAACGCAGGCAAGTATAAGGGCATGGACAGACTTTCGGCAAGAAAAGCCATCGTCGAAGATTTGACCGCGCTCGGTCTTATGGTGAAAATCGAGCCGTATGCGCACAACGTGGGCACTTGCTATCGTTGCGGCGAAACGGTTGAATCTCTTGTGTCGAAGCAATGGTTTGTCAAAATGAAGCCGCTTGCCGAGCCTGCAATCAAAGCCGTTCGCTCCAAAAAGACGGAGTTTATTCCGAAGAGATTTGAAAACACCTATTTCAACTGGATGGAAAACATCCGCGATTGGTGTATATCTCGTCAACTTTGGTGGGGACACAGAATCCCTGCGTACTATTGCGACGATTGCGGCGAAATGGTCGTTTCCAAAACGGCGGTTGACACTTGTCCCAAGTGCGGCGGACATCATATTCATCAGGACGAGGACGTACTCGACACGTGGTTCAGCTCTGCGCTTTGGCCGTTTAGCACTCTCGGATACCCCAAAAAGACGAAGAATTTGAGTTATTTTTATCCCACCAACGTGCTCGTTACGGGTTACGATATCATATTCTTCTGGGTTGCGAGAATGATATTCAGCGGCATAGAGTTTATGGGCGAAGTGCCTTTCAGCGAAGTGCTTATCCACGGACTCGTGCGCGACGCACAAGGCAGAAAGATGTCGAAGAGCCTCGGCAACGGTATTGATCCGCTTGAAATCATCGACAAATACGGCGCGGACGCTTTGCGTTTCTCTCTTGCAACGGGCATTGCACCGGGCAGCGATACGAGGTTTACCGACGGCAAAATCGAGAGTTGCAGAAACTTTGTCAATAAACTTTGGAACGCTTCTCGTTTTGTCATCATGAACATAAAGGACGACGACGATTTGACTTTGCCGTCCAGATTCAACGGAGCGGACAAGTGGATTCTCACGCGTCTTAACGACGTCGTAAAAGAAGTTACGATAAACCTTAACAAATACGAAATCGGACTTGCCGCCGCAAGACTTTACGATTTCGTGTGGAGCGAATTCTGCGACTGGTACATCGAAATGAGCAAAACGATGCTCTATTCCGAGGACAAAAAGCAACACAATCACGCAATCGCAATGCTTGCATACGTGCTTACGCAAATACTCAAATTGCTCCATCCGTTCATTCCTTTCGTAACCGAAGAAATCTACTCCAAATTTGCTCCTAAGGGCAGTGTGCTTATGGTGCAAGAGTGGCCGTCGTACAACAAACACAGAGTGTTCAGAAAGGAAGAGGCTCAATTTGAAGGACTCAGAGAAATAATTTCTTCGATAAGAAATCTCCGCAACGAAATGAATGTCGTGCCTTCAAAGAAGATAAATGCGTACGTCATTGCAAAAGATCCGAAATTTATCGAGTCGGCAAGCGCATATATCCAAAAACTTGCCGGTGTCGGTGAAATCACGCTTGTCGAGGACAGAAGCGGCCTCGGCTCGAAAGTGAGCGCAATCGTCACGCACGACGCGGAAATTCTCGTTCCGCTCGGAGAGCTTATCGACGAGGATAAAGAGAAAGAGCGTATCAATCAGGAGATAGAGCAAACTCTTCAAATCATCAAGAAGACGGAAGAACTTTTGGCAAACACGGGATTCGTGTCCAAAGCTCCGCAAAAGCTCATCGACAACGAGAAAGACAAACTTCAAAAAGCAAACGAGAAACTTGCAAAACTCAAAGACAAACTTGCAATGTTCGATTAAGGAGGCAAAGTGAGAGTTAAGGACAGTTCAAGAAGCAATCGGTGCTTCAAGCAAGCGTGGAAATACTTTTTCGATAAGGGCGCATATCTGATGCTTTTGAGCGTTGCGCCCGCTTTGCTGTTGCCTTTTTTACTCTCTCCGTCCTCGACGCTTTATTATCTTTTCGATTATAAGACCATAAACCCCAAGAACTTTGCGGATATGTACGTGAGCATGCGCGAGTTGCCTTTTTCATATTGGTATCTCGGTATAATAGGACTTGTCCTTCTCGTATTCTTCGTTGCTATTATGTACGGCGTTATCGACACGCATATGCGCATCGGAGTTTTTACGATCGCTCCCGATAGGGTGAAAACGAGGCTTAATTTCAACCTGTTGACGTCGCTTACGTTCTGTGTGCTTGCGCTTGTGTCCTTCGAGCTTTTCAATCTTTTGGGTACTGTGCTGTATTATCTTTGGTGGGTGACTTTCAAGAGTAGGGTGACGTGGCTCGTCTTTTCGTCGATAACCGTGGTTCTTATGCAGTTTTTGATGATATTGCTTATGTCCATCGTCATATTGTGGCCGCCGTATTGCTTGCACACCGGACTTCCGATGAGAAGTGCGTTGCGACAAGCGGTGCGCAGTATATCGGGCAAAGTTTCAAAAACCTTTTTCACGATTCTTTTGTCAATTGTTCCCGTCGAGCTTTGTATGATAATCACGGGCGCATTGCATTGCGGAGTCGTTTCGGAAGTTCTGCTCGACGCCATTGCGTATCTGTGCGTCGTGCCGTTTTACATCACGCTTATGTACAACGTCTTTTACGAGGTTACGGGTACGGAGCGTATGGATTTGCAGCAAAAGAAAAAGGATATTTGGTCAAAGTAATAAAACTTGCAGCTTTGACTTTGCAAATAATATGAGGCTGTGCCTCGGAGAATGGTATGGAATTTAAGTATTCGCTCTCACTGTTGTTTTCCAATATGGGACATGCAGTCAAAATCTTTTTTTGGATAGTTATATCCCTCGTTTTATCGCTTGCAATCGGTGCGGCGATAGTATTGCCGATATGGAACGTAATCGAGTCGACAACCGAGGTCGCTTCCTGCATGGTCGCAATCAAGGACGGTTTGTCTGCGGTTTGGAACGGAGGTTTGTCTATAAGAGCGGCGGCAAGCGATGTTTTGACAAACCTTCGCGACGGATTTGTTTGCATATTCTCGCAAAACGTCGGCGCAACGTTGGGATTGATTTTTGCCGCTGTTTTCGTTTATGCGTTTTATTGCTTCGTTTTCGGACTTTCGTATTATACGAACGCAGACGTTATCAACAACCTTATGGCGTCCAACATGAGATACGGATTTGCGAGCAATATGGCTCTCAACTTCAAAAAGTGCTGCAAGTATTCCGCCGCGCGGCTTACGATAACTCTTCCCATAGATTTGGTTTTTGCCGCGATTATGATTGCCATACTATTCGGTCTTTTCGGAGAAATCGGCTATTTTGTGCTCCCTATTCTTCTTTTTGTGGGTATCGTGATTTGTTCTCTTCGTGCAACGCTTTTGGCAGGGTGGTTGCCTCGTATGCTTTTCCATCCCGAAGAGAGCGTTTATACGAGTTTTACAAGAAGTTTGACCTACGTCAAGAGCAACGTTGACGGATTGTTTAAGTCCTATGCGGTGACGTTTACGATTGTGTATTTGTTTACGACTGCTTTTGCGATTCCGACGGGCGGACTTATGTTCCTAGTGCTTCCGAGCATGTACTATTTTATGCTCCGCGCAATCGAGCTTATAGGTTACTACAAGACCAAAGGATTTAGTTTCTACACCGACGCAACGACGGTTATCAACACCGTCGAGTACGGTTTCAGAGCAGAGCAACAAGCGGAAGATTTCGATTACGACGCGTCAGGCGAATCTCAAATCACGATAGACGAATACGTGCAAGACAAAAGAAAAGACGACTGATTGTTGCAAAAGACGATAATTTAAGAGCTGAATTTAGGAGTGAATATGAAGTTTAGAATGAATTTCGGCATTGTCAAAACCGTCATTGTCGCAGTGATAATTGTGGGTGCGCTTGCGATTGCGGCACTTGATATAGCAATGCTCGCGGGTGCAAACGGCGTTGCAACTCAACAGCCCGCAGTGGCATGGGTTTCAATCGTCGCGGCAGTTATAATCGCAGTTGCCGCGTTGCTTGTGCTGTTTAACAGTTATTACGGATTCAAAGAGGACAAAATGGTGTCTGTACTCGGATTTTTCGTTGACAAAATCAAGTACGAAGATATTGTTTGCATAAAGCAAAACAGCCTTACCGGCGAGATTTATCTCATCACAAAGGGACTTAAAGAACAGGACGGAGAAGTGAGTTTCAAGATCAACGTCGCACCGCAAAAAACCGACGCTTTTATTCACGAAATGCGCAACCGTATCGGCGAAATAATCGTTGAGGTTTTCACTCCCGAAAAGAAAAACAAAGACAAGAAATAAATTAAGTATATATATTGTATTTTGCAATAAACATAATACCGAAACAAATGATAGAACTTATCGATGCCACAACATATTATTTAAACGGCAAACTTGTATCTGAGAACGAATTGAAAGTTTCCGGAACAAAATCGAGCGGAAAGAAGGGAACGATTGCGTACTCTATTTTGTCTAGCCACAATTTATCTTCCGATGACAACAAACTCAACCTGCGTTTCGACGCTCTTGCATCTCACGATATAACATATGTCGGAATAATTCAGTCGGCAAAAGCCAGCGGACTTAAAGAGTTCCCCGTGCCCTATGTTTTGACAAATTGTCACAATTCCTTATGTGCGGTCGGCGGAACAATAAACGAGGACGATCACGTTTTCGGATTGTCTTGTGCAAAAAAATACGGCGGGATTTACGTCCCTGCAAATGTGGCGGTTATACACAGCTATATGCGCGAGATGTTTGCAGGTTGCGGAAAAATGATATTGGGTTCGGACTCTCACACGCGTTACGGGGCAATCGGGACTATGGCAATCGGAGAGGGCGGTCCTGAAATTGTGAAACAGCTTTTGAAGCGCACCTATGATATCGACTATCCGCGTGTCATTGCCGTTTGCCTCAAAGGAAAAGTGCGAAAAGGCGTAGGCCCACAAGACGTCGCTCTTACTCTTATAGGAAAAGTATTCGGCAACGGCTTTGTCAAAAACGCCGTGTTGGAGTTTGTCGGTGACGGAATTGAAAATCTTTCGATGGAATTCAGAAACGGTATCGACGTAATGACAACCGAAAGCGCATGCCTTTCTTCCGTATGGTGTACCGACGAAAAAACCAGAGAGTATCTCAAAGTTTACGGAAGAGAGTCGGATTATAGAGAATTGAAGCCTCGACAAGGTGCTCGATACGACGGCGGCATAGTTATAGACCTTTCAGAAGTCGAACCGATGATTGCGCTTCCTTTTCACCCGTCAAACGTATTCAAACTTGCCGACGTAATCGCAAATCCGTATGAAATCCTGTCCGAAGTCGAAAATAAAGGAAACGCACTGCTTGGACTTAAAAACGGAACTTTCACTTTGACAGACAAAATCAAAAACGGAAAGATTATCGTTTCTCAAGGCATAATTGCCGGTTGCGCAGGCGGAACTTATGACAATATATCCGTGGCCGCAAACGTTTTGAAAGGGAAGAGTGTCGGGTGCGGCTCGTTTTCGCTCTCGATTTATCCCGGATCGCAACCGACGAATCTCGCACTCGTCAAAAACGGTTCGGTCGCATCTTTGATAGAAAGCGGTGCAGTCGTAAAACCATGTTTCTGTGGTCCGTGTTTCGGTGCGGGCGACGTGCCGTGCAACAACGGTTTCAGCATACGACATACAACAAGAAATTTCGAAAGAAGAGAGGGAAGCAAGCCGTCGGACAACCAAATCGCATCGGTTGCACTGATGGATGCGCGCTCGATTGCCGCAACCGCAGTAAACGGCGGTGTTTTAACTTCGGCGTTCGATGTGGATTTCGAAGAGAACTTTTTGCCGTTCGAATATGACAATAAAGCATATTCGTCACGAGTTTTCAACGGATTCGGCAAAGCAGATGCGTCGATTGAACTCGTGTACGGGCCGAACATTACCGATATTCCGACAATTCAGCCGTTAAAAAAGAATCTTGCGCTAAAACTGTGTAGCGTGATAAACGATCCTGTCACAACGACAGACGAACTGATACCTTCGGGCGAAACATCGTCATTTAGAAGCAATCCGCTTCGTCTTGCAGAATTTGCGTTGTCGAGGAAAGATCCGCTTTATGTAGGAGCAAGCAAATGTGTTCGCGACGGTGACAACGCAGATATAAAATCGGTATTATCGGATTTGAATTTTGATTTCAACGACACGACGATTTCCTCTTGTATTTTTGCGGTTAAACCCGGTGACGGTAGCGCAAGAGAACAAGCGGCAAGCTGTCAACGTTTTCTCGGAGGCGGTGCAAACATCGCAAGAGAATATGCTACAAAACGTTATCGTTCAAACCTTATAAACTGGGGAATGTTGCCGCTTATCGATTGCAAAACGGAATATAAAAAAGGCGATATAGTCGTCATTGAAAACATCAGAGATACTCTGTTGCAAGGCAAAAGCGAATTTAATGCGTATCTGGTGCGAGGAGGAAAGAAGGAAAGCATCGTGCTTAAAATAGGTGCGCTTACCGATTCGGAAAAACAAATCATTCTCGACGGGTGCCTTATCAATTATTATAAGAGAGGCTAGTCGGGCATAAACAAAAACTGCATTTTATAATCAAAATCGGAAATCCGACGAAAAATGTCACAAGAGCGTTCTTCGTCGCATAAGATTAGCCGAGGTGGGTTATAAAAATCGTAGTTAAAGTTGATTTGAATAGGATAAAGCGGAACGTCGCTTTGATAAGAGAGCAAGCGGGTGTGCCCGTTATGCTGATGGTGAAAGCCGACGCTTACGGACACGGACTTTGCAAAGTTGCAACGTATGTCGATGACATCGTAGACGCTTTCGGCGTAGAAAATGTCGAAGAGGCATTACGGCTTAAAAAGGCGGGAATAACAAAAGAAATTCTTGCGCTTGCCGTTTCGCCAAACGAAATCGAAACGGCGTATCGCAACGGCATCACAATAGGATTGCACAACACTGAGCAATTTGACAAAATCGTATATCTAATAGGGCATAATCGCGTAAATTCGCAGCGCTTCAACATTCATATCAAGGTTGACAGCGGCATGCACAGGCTGGGATTTTGCGTAGCGGATCTCGAAAAATTATTGCCAAAGGCAAAAGAAATCGGACTTCGGATATCGGGAGTGTATTCTCATTTGCGAGATGCGGGCAACGACCAAAAAGATGCGTTTGACAAACTTGCAGGCATAGTCAAATCATATTACCCGCAAGCAAAAAAACATCTTGCGTCCAGCCATTCGCTTGCAAATTCGCATTTGCGTTACGATATGGTGCGAGTTGGCATCAAAGCGTACGAGGGTGCGATGAGCGCATTCTCGCAAGTTGTTGAAGCAAGATTTCTGCAAGCGGGCGAAAAGGTGAGCTACGGCGACTTTATCCTCGAAAAAGATACGAATACGGCTGTTGTTTTCGGAGGATACGCCGACGGAATAGCCAGAGAAAATCCGTCTTGCGTATATATCGGCAATCAAAAATGTCGAGTTATTGGCAACGTGTGCATGGACTGTTTTGTAGTCGACACCGAGAAGTACGTCGCTAAAGTCGGTGAAGAAGTCGTGCTGTTCGACGAAAAAACTTTGCAAGACGTTGCAACAGAGCGAAACACTATCGACTATACCGTTCTTACTTCGCTGAAAGGCAGAGTTAAGAGGGTGTACGTCTAAACGGAAACTATGGACAAAAATCAGGCGAGAAAACTTGCGAAATCTCGAATATCCGATATGGACGATGCGCAAAAAGAGTGGGCAAGCGGAGCTATTGCCGACGCACTTTCCTCGATTGACGAATTTACGCATGCACACAAAGTTTTCGTGTATCTAGGCACACAAAACGAGCCTGATACCAACGAAATCGTCGGACTTGCTTTGATGATGGAAAAAGTGGTTTGCGTCCCTAGAGTGCGCGGTGAAGATATGAAAGCGATTGCGATTTCGCCTTTCACAAACTTCAAAACGAACAGGTGGGGTATCCTCGAACCCGTAGGCTCGTATGCAGTTGAGGATATCGACGTTGCGGTTGTGCCTATGGTTGCTTTCGACGGGTTGAAACGCGCTGGACACGGCAAAGGCTATTACGACAGGTATCTTGCCGAACACGATTGTTTTGTCATCGGTCTGGCATTTGATTGTCAAGAGGTGGAAGGGCTCGAAACAAACGCTTTCGACGTGCCTCTCGATATGCTCGTGACCGAAAAAAGAATCGTGGACAAAAACGGACAAAGAAAAAATCCGTACTTTGCCGATAGTTGTCAACGGCAAGATTGATTGCTTTTTGCAATCGATTGTCCGCAAAAATAGTTTATTCGAAAAAAAATTATATTCTTTGAATATAATCGGAGATAAAAATGAGAGTTGTGGCAGGAAAATACAGGGGCAAAAATCTCGCCTCTCCGAAGGATGACAGAGTGCGTCCTACGACCACCAGAATAAAAGAAACGTTGTTCAACGTTCTGCAAGGCTACAGTCGGGACGCCGTCGTGCTCGATCTTTTTGCCGGCAGCGGTGCGTTGGGCATAGAGTGCATTTCGCGCGGCGCAAAAGAAGTCGTGTTCGTTGACAACAGCAAGGACAGCATCGAACTTGTACGCAAAAACTTGCAAGGAATCGAGGGCAATTTCAAGGTTGTCAATTCCGACTTTTCGGGTGCGCTCCGCAACGCATACGTTACGGGCAAAAAGTATGATATGATTTTTGTGGATCCGCCGTATGCAAGCGGATTGGGCGAGCTTGCGCTCGGCATGATTTTCGACTTCGACTTGCTTGAAAAAGACGGCGTAGTCGTGTTCGAGCACGGCGCGGAAAAGACCTATGAATTGAGCGACGCGCGCTATAAACAACGCACAAAGAAGATGGGAACCGTTGTTGCCGAGTTTATAACGCACAAGAGCGTTGCGCTTATGGCAGGCAGTTACGACCCGTTTACCAAGGGGCACGAAGCGGTGCTTGACGAGGCTCTTTGCGATTTTGACGAGGTATGGGTTGCGTGTCTTGTCAACCCCGACAAAAAATACACGTTCAACGCAAAACAACGCCTTGCAATAGTCGAGTGCGTATGTGCGCAAAAGAAGGGCGCAAAGGCTATATATTCGGACAAATATGCCGTCGAAGTGGCAAAAGACGTCGGAGCAAGCTCTCTTGTGAGAGGAATTCGCGGCGACGAGGACAAGGCATACGAAAACGATATGGCGAAATTCAATCGCGAGCACGGATTCGAAACGGTGTTTATCGAGCCGAGCGTTTTTTCAGACTTAAGCTCGACAAAAGCGCGCGAGCAAATCGCAAAAGGGGACTATACGTCCGTGCCTGCTTGCTGCGTGCCGCTTATGACGTCAAAAGAATTTGCCTCGCTCGAATAAGCGAATGTAACCAAAAGAAAAAGAACGTAAAGGGCAAAAGTCCTTGAAAATAAATAATTTTTGATTTATCAATACACAAAAGGGGTGCGTTATGGAAACCATCGATATGCTCATCAACGAAATCGAAAGCGAAGTTCTCAAAGCGAAAAAAGCGGCGTTCAGCAACACCGACATCGTTGTCAACAAGGCAGTATTGCTCGACCTTATTTCTCGTTTCAGAGCAAGCTATCCGCTTGTTTTGCGCGAGGCAACGCAAATCAAAAAAGAGCGCGACGAGATTATTGAAAAAGCCGAAAAGTACGCAAACGAAACCATGGATAAGGCAGAAGAGCAAGCAAAACGCCTTATGACCGAAACCGAAGTTTACGCGCGTGCAAAAGCAGAAGCCGAAGCTATGCAACGCGAAGCGGAAGAAAACTATCACAAAATGGATTATGAGGCTCGTTCGCTTGCGTTCAACATTCTCGACAGTGCGGAAAAGAGTATGAAAGACAGCCTCGGCATCATCAACGACAGAAAGCGCAAACTAGTTGAAGAATAAAGCGCAATGTTTTACAGCAAAAATTATCGCTATGAAAATTGTAATACTTGACGGAGCTACGGCAAAGGGAAGGGAACTGAATTTCGATTTCCTCAATCAATTCGGTGAAGTGACTTATTACGACGTTACGTATCCCGATGAGGTTTTGTCGCGCGCAAAAGACGCCGATATTTTGGTTATCAACAAAATCGTGCTTGACAGAGCAACGCTTTCGGCGTGCAAAAAACTCAAACTTATCACTATTTTGGCAACGGGATATAACGTTGTCGATATCGATGCGGCAAGGAAGCTTGGAATAACCGTTTGCAACGTGCCGTATTACAGCACAAATTCGGTTGCACAGCTTACGTTTGCTTTTATACTCGAATTTGCAAACAAACTTTCTTTGCACACTCAATCCGTTGCGCGAGGAGATTGGCAAAATTGCGCAGATTTTGCATATACTCTCGATACGTTGCATGAGCTTAACGGCAAGACGCTCGGTATTATCGGCTATGGCAGCATAGGAAGAAAAGTGGCGCAAATCGGCAAGGTATTCGGCATGAATATCCTTGTTAGTACAAGAACCCCCGTAGACGGCTGCGTGAGCAAAGAAGAAGTGTTTGAGAATGCGGATTTCATTACATTGCATTGCCCCTTGAACGAAGGCTCGAAACTGATGATAAACGAAAAAAGTTTGTCGATGTTTAAGCCCACGGCATATCTTATAAACACCGCGCGCGGAGGTCTTGTCGACGAAGAAGCCCTCGCAAACGCTTTGAACGAGGGAAGAATTGCGGGCGCAGGACTCGATGTGCTTACAAGCGAGCCGCCAAAAGCAGACAACCCGCTTATTCATGCAAAAAATTGCATTATTACTCCTCATATGGCATGGGCAAGCGTTGAGGCGAGAGTAAGACTTTTGCATGCAACCGAAGATAATATTCGTGCTTTTTTGCAGAATAACCCGATAAACAAAGTCAATTGAATTGCGGTTTAATCGAATACATCAAAAAAAAGCAGTTGCAATGAGATGCAACTGCTTTTTTAGTATACAATGCGAACCGCTATTCGTCGGAGCGTTCGATAGAGAGAAGATGAGAAGGAAATTCTCTCATCAAAGCGTTGAACTTTTGAGGATCGAGTTCCTCTGTCGTTGCGACTTCCACTGTCGCAATCAAACTTTCGCCAACCTGTTTCGCTTTGTAGGAGCTGATTTTTTTAGAGCCTAATTTCTCCATGATTTGCGGCAAAACGTCGTCGTTTTCAACCCAAATTTGCATTTTTACAAGAGCGATATGTCTTGTCGTAAAAGCCTTGATGGGGAGGTGGAAGATGAGTTGCAAAAGCAAAATCATTACCGTGGCGCAAACACCCGTCACGACAAAACCGCTTCCTATCGCCATGCCGATTGCGGCGGTTGCCCATACGCCGGCAGCGGTTGTGAGTCCGTGCATGACGTCGCGTCTGTACATAATGATACCTGCGCCCAAAAAGCCTATACCCGTGACGACTTGCGACGCGATTCTCGTTGCGTCACCGTCAAACTTGTTGCCTGCAATATCGCTGAAAATAGGTGCGGCAAGGTATTTGGACAAAATCATAAACAAACATGAAGCAAGGCACACGATCGCATGAGTACGAATACCTGCTTCTTTACTTCTTGATTTTCTTTCAAACCCGATTGCAAGACCGCAGATAATTGCAATGAGCATCCTCACCACAAAATGCCATACGTCCTTTGTCCAATCGACCACTGCCCAATTGTCCATATATTTTATCCTTTTAGTTATGTATTTGGTTAATTTATTATAATTTCACATTTCAAATATGTCAATATGCTTTTTTATATGCTTTGCACATTCGATGCGGTATGTTTTGACAATGCGATTTGATTGATGATATAATGCAAACAAGAGGTGTGATATGCAAATTATCGACGGAAAACTCGTGGCAAAAGTCACAAGAGAGCAAATTAAGCAAGAAGTGGAAGTATTGAAAGCCTTGAATTATCCCAATGCCATAGGTCTTGCGGTAATTTTGGTGGGGGACGATCCTGCGTCGCAAGTTTACGTGCGCAACAAAATCAAGGCGTGCGACGAGGTGGGCATAAAGTCTTTTCTTTGCAAACTCCCTGCCGAAAGCACCTTCGACGAAGTTGCGGGTACGATACGCTACCTCAACGAAAATCCCGACGTATCCGGTATGATTTTGCAATTGCCGCTTCCTAAGCACCTTGACGAAAACTCGCTTTTGGACCTTATCGATCCCGAAAAGGACGTAGACGGTTGCCATTACGTGCAAAAGGGCAGGCTTTGGACGGGGCGCGACAGCCTCGTGGCATGCACGCCGTACGGTGTGATGAAATTGCTTGAATACTATGATATTTCTCTTCAAGGCAAAAATGCAGTCGTTATAGGACGCTCCAATCTTGTCGGAAAACCGCTTGCCCAACTTTTGCTGGACGCAAACTGCACGGTTACGATTTGTCACTCGAAAACTCAAAATCTTGCAGAGATAACCTCACGCGCCGATATTGTGTGCGTTGCCATAGGCAAAGCCAAATTTTTGACGTCGGATATGGTTAAAAACGGTGCGGTGGTCATCGACGTCGGTATGGACAGAGATGAAAATGGCAAACTTTGCGGCGATGTGGATTTTGACTCCGTTGCGCCTAAATGCTCGTTCATCACGCCTGTGCCGGGCGGCGTCGGTCCTATGACGGTGACGATGCTTTTGGCAAACACCGTAAAAGCATATAAAGCACAAAACGAAATCGAGGTATAACGCCTCGGTTTTTTGATTGTAGAAAGCGTTTTTTGAATGATTAACCAGTAAATTTCTTTCTTGCATGAAAAGATATGTTATGCTACAATTGATACAGTAAAACTACAAATTGACCGCATATCGTGCGTCAGGGAGAATTATGGAATACAAAATGCTGTTTTCGCCTATGAAAATCGGCAATTGCGAAATCAAAAATCGTATTGTGATGTCGCCTATGCTTATGGGCTTCGGTCGGTTTGACGGTTGCGTTACCGAGCAGCTTATGGACTACTACGAAGAGCGTGCAAAGGGCGGCACGGGACTTATCATCACCGAAATTACTCGTATAAACGACTTTCACGGCTCGGCGGCGTTTGCGCAACTCGGTGCAAGCCATGATTATCAAATCCCGGGACTTCATGAATTTGCCCAGCGTATCCACAAGCACGGCGCAAAACTTTTCGTGCAGTTGCACCATCCCGGTCGCCAAAACGTCGGCCTTGCAATCGGCACCGTGCCGGTGTGCATCGCGATGACGAGAATGTGCAAAAAGTTCCCAAAATTTCTTTTCAACGTTGCGCCAAAGATTGCTCCGTTTATGTCTAAACACAATATCGCGCTTTCCTCCGTATCCGCGTCAAAATGCGAGCCGAGCTACTTTGCGGGCGGCAGAGTGCGTGCGCTCAGCCACAGGGAAGTCAAAAAAGTCATTCGTCAATTTATCGACGGTGCGGTGCGTTGCCAAAAAGCAGGCGTTGACGGCGTGGAACTTCACGGCACACACGGATATCTCATTCAACAATTCCTTTCACCAAACACCAATCACAGAACGGACGAGTACGGCGGAAGTTTTGAAAACAGACTTCGTTTCTTGCGTGAAATCGTCGAAGGCATCCGAAAAGAGTGCGGAGATTATCCCATTATCGTTCGCCTCACCGTTGACGAATTCTATGAAAAAATCGGACAACCCGGCAAGGGTTACGATTTTGAAACAGGCTTGAAATATGCAAAAGCGATTGCGGATATGGGGGTTGACGCAATCGACGTTTCGAGCGCGGCATACGATACCTTCAACTATTGGCTCGAACCTACCAGTTTCGAGTGCGGATGGAGAAAGTATCTTGCGGCGGCAGTCAAAAAAGAAGTGAATATTCCTGTTATCGCCGCAAACCTCATTCGCACGCCCGAACAAGCCGAAAAACAACTCGAAGAAGGCGATCAGGACTTTGTTTCTCTTGGCAGACCGCATATTGCCGATCCGCATTGGGCAGAAAAGGCGCAAAGCGGGCATGAAAACGAAATCAAACGTTGCCTTTGCTGTCTATACTGTATTGAAAGCATGCAAGACAATGCGTATCACGGCGACCACGGGTATTGCGCAGTCAACCCCACTGTCGGCAGAGAAAAGGAATTTGACAATCTTCCCCATGACGGAAACGGCAGAGTCGTCGTTGTCGTCGGAGCGGGCGTTGCGGGGCTCACTTGTGCCGAAATGCTCTCAAGAAGAGGGTTCAAAGCAATCGTCCTTGAAAAAGACGACAAAATCGGCGGACAAATTCAACTTGCCGACAAGCCCCCGAAGAAAGAAAAACTCGGTTGGAGCTTCGTCGATATGCGCACGAACGCCGAGAAGTTCGGAGCGGAAATCATTTTGAATACCGAGGCAACGCCCGAAATTATAGCAAGCTACAATCCTTATGCGGTTGTCATTGCAACTGGCGCATGTGCGGTGAAACCTCGCTCTATCGAGGGCGTAAACCTTGCAAACGTTTATACCACAACGCAGATATTAAGCGGCGAAGTTAAACTCGAAAACAAAAAAGTCGCGCTTATCGGTTCGGGTATGACAGGTCTGGAAACTGCCGAAATGTTGATAGAGCATGACAACAAAGTCGCTATCGTCGACATGTCGGATACTCTCGCTCCCGGAACATGGTTTCAGCACCTTGACGACGTCGTGCCCAAACTCGACGCAAAGGGAACGGAATACATCCTTTCGCACAAGCTCAATTCCATTGACGAAAAAGGTATAGTAATCGAACTCGTCAAACTTGACAAGAACAAAATGCCCGTAAGCCAAGGCAAACCCTATCATGTTGACGCGGATGCCGTTGTGCTTTCTCTCGGCGCACGCTCTGTAAACTCCCTTGCAAAAGAACTTGAAGGCAAAGTGCAAAATCTCTTTGTCATCGGCGACGCAATGAAAGTGGGAAGAATTGCAGACGCAACGCGCGAAGCGTACGACGTTGCAATCCACAAGTTGAAATAATTGAATATAGTTGATGACGATTTTAGCGCGACCGACAAATATTTGCGGTCGCGTTTTATATTTTTTAAACGATGTTGCCCATCTTCCGATTTTTTACAAAATTTTTCAAACAAATGTCAAAATGCCTATTGATATTTTTATATCAATATAGTAAAATTTGTTTGTAAGAACGATAAAGTTTGCGCAATACGGAAAGTAATGCGCCAAGAGGGATAAAATATGAAATACAACATGCAACTCACCCCCGAACAAGCCGACATCTTGAACGGCAAAAAGGGAGAAACGATGGCAAAAGTCATGGAAACTCTTGTTATGTTTGGCGACATTTTCGGCGCAAAACGCATGGTTGAAGTGACTCACAAAGAGGGGCATCTCGTCACGAGCTTCGGCATCGGACTTTTGAAACCCCTTTACAAGACTATGGACAGGCTCATTGCCGACGGCATCAAGACGCAAGGCACTTTCACCGTTGATCCCCGTCCGCTCGACAGAGAAAACGTAAAATACTCCTTGCTTGACAGACTTGTCAACGAAAAAGTTATGTATTCTCAACAAAAGCACTATGAGGAGCAACTCAAAGCGGTCGGTCTTAAAGATGCCAACGCATTCACTTGCGCTTGCTATCTCGACGAAGTGGGCAACGTTCCCAAGAAAGGCGATATTCTTTCATGGGCGGAATCCAGCGCAGTCGTTTATGCAAACTCCGTGCTCGGCGCGCGTTGCAATCGCAACAGCGGTATGCTAGATTTGTTCGGCTCGATTGTCGGTTACGTTCCCGAATTCGGTCTTCTCACCGACGAGGGTAGAAAGGCAACCTGGATTGTCAAAGTCGAAACGACCAAAATTCCCGAAGCGCAAATTCTCGGCAGCGCAATCGGCATGAAAGTGGTTGAGGACGTGCCTTACGTGTACGGTCTCGACAAATGGATCGGCTCCGAGCTTACGGACGAAGCGAAAGGTTACCTCAAAGATTTCGGCGCGGCAACCGCATCCAACGGCGCAGTCGGTCTTTATCACATCGACAACCTCACGCCCGAAGCGAAAGAACTCGGCGACAAACTTATCGTTGAAAACCCCAAAGTGTACGTCATCGACGACGCCGAACTCGAAAGAGTTTACAAGAGCTATCCGAATATGTGGAAAAAGCCCGACAGCAAAGCTACCATGGCATTTGTCGGCTGCCCGCATCTGACGTTCACCCAACTCAACGAATGGACGGATATGATTGAAAAAGCACTCAAAGAAAGCGGAAAGAAGAAAGTTGCGTTGCAGACAATCGTTTGCTCTGCACCCGACGTGGTCGAGAAATTCAAAAAGACGCCCGCGTACAATCGTCTTATCGCGACGGGAGCAAAGCTCACGAGCATTTGCCCGCTTATGTACACCAACAACCCGCTCACAAAAGGCAAATCCATCGCGACTTGCTCAAACAAACTCCGCACGTACAGCATCGCAAGATACTATAAAACGGCAGATCTTCTCAATATCATCGCAGGAAAGGAGTGAAGAGTATGAAATCATTTAAGGGTAGAGTTATCGCCGCCGGCAACTTCAAAGGCGAAGCCGTTGTGTCAAGACAAGGCGTAAACACGCTTGCAACATTCCAAAAGAGCGCGCTCACCAACGCAAAACAAGTTATCGTCAGCGACCAAAACAACAAAGACATCTTCGGACTCAACATCACGGGCAAGGCACTTTGCCTTCCTCAAACAATCGGCTCGACGACGGGCGGCTTGGTTATTCAAACCGTTTGCTCTATGGGGATCAATCCCGCGGCGTTCCTTTTCAGCGAGCACATCGATTCTCTTGCCGCAAGCGGAATCGTGCTTGCAAAGATTTGGGAAGATTCAAACGTCATCGCTATTGACGAGCTTGGCGACGAATTTTTGAAAACCGTCAACACGGGCGATACAATAACGATAAAAGAGGACGGCACCGTCACGATAGGTTGATTTTTTATAATAGTATTATAAAAGCGCACGCAATGCGTGCGCTTTTATGTATGTCGCAATATGCGGTCATTTGTTGTTCAAAAATTCCTCGATCAAATCCAAGGCGCGTTTTATTATATCCATTGAATAAGCGTAACTTATTCGTACAAAATCTTTGCCGCTATCACCGAATGCGCCGCCCGGAACAACGGCAACGTTCTTTGCGTCGAGCAGGGCATACGCAAATTTTTCGCCGTCCATTCCCGTCGATTTTACGCACGGAAACACATAAAATGCGCCTCTGGGTTCAAAACAAGAAAGTCCCATTGCATTGAGACGATCAACAAGATAGCATCTGCGCTTATCGTATTCGTCACGCATCGTATGCACCTCTTTGAAATTGTCCTCAAAGGAAGAATTTAGTGCTTCTAACGCCACGTATTGCGCCGCGGTCGATGCGCACATAATCGCGTATTGATGAATTTTGTATATAACGTCGATGATTTCTTTGGGGGCGCAAACATATCCGAGACGCCAGCCGGTCATTGCAAAATATTTTGAAAATCCGCTAATGACGATTGTGCGCTCGCGCATGCCGTCAAACGATGCGATGGAAGTAAATTTCAGACCGTTGTAGGACAATTCGCCGTAAATCTCGTCACTGAATACAATCAGATTGTGTTTTTTGACGATAGGCACAAGTTTTTCAAGGTCGGCTTTTTCCATAACCGCACCCGTGGGATTATTGGGGTATGCAAGCAACAGTCCCTTTGTTTTGGGCGTTATTGCGCTCTCGAGTTCATCGGGCATGAGCTTGAATTCGTTTTCGATTTTGCATTGAATTGGCACGGGAGTTCCGCCGCAAAGGGACACAAGGGGAGCGTAACACACAAAACAAGGTTCGGGAATGAGTATCTCGTCGCCTTGCGCAACTATTGCGCGGAATGCCGCATCTATGCCTTCGCTTGCTCCGACGGTTATGATTATCTCATCGTGCGGATTGTATCTGACGCCGATAAACTGCTCGGTATATCGTGAAATTGCCTCACGCAGTTCAAAAAGTCCTGCGTTTGCGGTGTATTGGGTTTTGCCTGCGATTATACTGTTTATGCCCGCTTGCGAAAAAACCGACGGCGTGGAAAAATCCGGCTCGCCTACGCCCAAAGAAAGACAATCTTTTCTGGTTGCCGCAATGCCGAAAAATTCTCTGATTCCCGATGGTTTCAAGTCGCGTGCGATAGGGTTCAAAATTTGTGAGTAATCCATATATCCCTCTTCATTCGTTTATAATATGAGAAATATAAAAAAGTTTATCATGTCGGGTGCAAAATTTCAACACTATCGATCGCTTTTTTGTATGTGATAACCAAATTGAAGAGATTTAAGCTGTTTTGTATGAAAAACGGGCAATTGTTGTTTGCAAATCAGATCAGAAGTATGATTTCAAGTCCGCCTATTGCGCAAAGTAGTGAAGGTATGCCGACAAGCATACCGCGCTTTACAAAATCGAGGAAAGAGAATTTGACGTTTTGAGTTTTCAAAATCGAACTCCACATTATTGCCGCAAGTGCGCCGATCGGCGTGAGCAATGCGCCGAGATTGGAGCCGATAATCGAGGCGTAAATCGCGCCTTTGAGGTTTTGAGCGGCAACGCTTTGAAGAATCTGCGAATACAACACGGACATCGGTATGTTGTTCATAAGGTTTGCAAACAGTGCGGAAGTCGTGCCGAAGGTCAATGCGCAGTCTGCTTTTTGCAGTGAAGAGGCAAGGTATTCTGTGACGCCGCATTGATTGAGCGAAAGCACGATTACGAACATCGAAAGCAAAAACGGCACGAGTTGCCAAGGCAGTCTTGCAAGCGTTTTCCCTATGGGTTTCATAGATTTCTTTTGCGCAAGCGTTGCGATCGTGCTTGCAACAAGCAATATGCCGCAAGCGGACAAAGATACAATCCACATTTCGATGCCGACGTAAGAGGATATCGCAAGCAAAACGGTTGCCGCGCACAGCACGCATATGCCGATAATCAGGCAAGGTTTGTTGTCTATTCGGATTTCGCATTCGTGTGCGTTCATCGGCGCAGACAGCTTTTTTCTAAACATCAGATAGAGTATTGCAAGCGAGCAAAGCCCTGCAAACACTGTTGGCAACGCCATAACCGCAACGTACTCTCCGAACGTGATTCCCATTGACGTTGCAAGATAGATGTTTGTCGGATTTCCTATTATCAAAAACATGCTCCACGTGTTTGCCGCTACGAATTCGGTGAATATAAAAGGAACGGGGTCTATGTCGCAGTTTCTCGCGAAATAGCAGATAAACGGCGTAAACGTGAGGATAATCACATCGTTTGAGGTGAAAACAGTCAAAATCGACGTTGTGATATACAAAAAGAAAAACAGCTTTTTTTGACTTGCACCGGCTTTTTTCAAGACGGCGTTTGCAAGCCATTTGAAAAATCCGATTTCGTCCAGATAAACGCTCAACGCACTCATGGACAAGAACAACACGAGGATTTTGAGAGGATTCACCTCATCGTTTGAAGTGAATGATTGCCAAACTGCTTTTGCGTCCACGCCTCCGCTTGCCAAAAGAATTGCGGCGCATACCAAAGGAATGAGCCAGTACAAACCAAAGCCGACTTTTCCTATCCTCAATCGGAGATTGAAGAGCGTCGAAACGAGTATGCCCAACGCGCATATTATAAAGACAGAAAGTTGAAGTGCCATATTTCCTCTTTTGCAACGTGCATATTATGCTCGCCTAAAAAACAAAACGCAAGTAAATCTACACTTTTTGCTACAAATGTGAATCTTCTGAAAAATTTTTGATTCCATACAATCGGCACTATGGACAAATCGAAAGCCTTGTGATAAGATAACTATATTAAGGAGTAAATTATGTTTGAAATCGTAACAGACAACACCGCCGACCTTTTTGAAGGTTATTACGAACAAAATCCGACACGTCGCCTTCCGTTCTCGTTTACGCTCGAAGATCGTTTTTACGAAAAAGACGACGAGTATCCGATCGAGCTTTTTTACGAAAAACTGAAAGCAGGCAAACTCGTCAAAACTTCTCAAATCAATCCGCACGATGCGGAAGTGATGTTCGAGCAAGTTTTGTCGGAGGGCAAAGACGTGCTTTACATCGGTTTTTCGTCGGGTATGAGCGGCAGCTTCGACAACATATCGTACATCGCAAAAGGCTTGCGCATCAAATATCCCGACAGAAAAATCGTCGTGATCGATACGCTTGCAGGCGCAGGCGGTGAAGGCTTGCTCGTCTACTATGCAAAGAAGATGCAGCAAGATGGCAAAAGCATGGAAGAGATTGCAAAGTGGCTTGAAGACAACAAGCTCAACGCTCACCATTGCTTCATTGTCAGCGACCTTATCAATTTGCGCAACAGCGGCAGAATTTCCACGCTTGCCGCGCTTTTCGGCATGATCGTGCACATCAATCCCGTTCTCGAACTCACCACGCAAGGCAAAATCGGCATCGTTACAAAATCTATCGGTAGAAAGAAATCCATTGCCGAAATGGTCAAGTTTTTCAAACAAAACTACATTGCCGACGACAACGATTTTATCCTTATCGGACACACAAATTGCCCCGAAGAAGCTCACGCTTTCGGTGCTCAAATCGAGCAAATATCGGGCGGTATTCCCGTAAAATACGGCTATATCAACCGTCTTGTTTCCGGTTGCGCGGGGTACAATGCTTTGGCAGTGTTCTTTATGGGCAAAACGAGGGAAGCACGCAAAGCTTAACCTTTGAAATCGACGTGTAAAAAATCAAATTCAATTGCTTATTTATTTGAGTTTTGAAACATATTGAGTTTTTGAAAACCATACATTAGAAAAGCACCGATTTTTCGGTGCTTTTGCTATGTTTAAGGGGGTTAATTTTCCAACTTAAAACTCAAAATCTCTTTTTGAGCTTGTCGTCGTTTTTCTTGCTTTCGGCATTTTTGCGAGTGAGATATATCGATGCGAAAATTGCCGAGCCTGCAAGTGCAACGATGATTGCAAGGACGATTGCCACGATTTGCACCGTTGTCAAACCGTCTATTTTGATATGTGATTTTTCCACGTAACCGACGCAATCTTCGAATTTGACGAGATAGAAATCATCGAGAGTTTCCAGGATTTCAACCTTGCTTCCGTCAACTATTTTCGTGACGAGTTGCGAGTTTTTGTCAGGGGAGGCATAGACGTTGACGAGTCCGCCAACGCGGTCGGCGTTTGCTTTGCCGTAAACTCTGTCCTTTTCGGGAACAATCACAACGTATTCTTCGATGTCCGACGATTTGACGAAATAAGTGTTATCGCCGTGTTTTACGATGGTCCACTTCGAGTTGTCGTATCCTGCAACGTCGCTTATTCTCGTGACGATTTGACCTTGTTTAAGCTCTGTCGTATCTGTTGAAAGATAGGGGATAGAGTAGAGCGCGGTATCTTTCGTCGCGACGTATTCGCCGGTTAATGCGCTCGGTTCCACTTTGTTAAAATCGTTTTTGGCGATTATCACGAGTTTGTCCTCGACGTAAGCATAGCGATAAATATCGTCCTCGTCGCCTTCGATTGTTTTGTCGAGAACCAGATACGTTGCGTCGGACGCAAGCGAAGTGTTTTCAAATCTTCCGTCAAAGGAATAGTTGAGCGCGTCGTCGTTTGCGGTTGCAAAATAATAATCGCAAATCGAAACGTCGGGTTGATTGTACGTATAACTTTGTTTTGTGGTTGCGCCTACGTTCATTGCTCCCACAAAACTTTCCTCTGCGGTGAAGATAAGATTTTCGCCGTCAAGACATGCGCTTGTCAAGGTTGCTTTCATGGACGACGACGTCGGATAAAGCGTTTTGCTTTCGCCTTTATACAATACGGTGATTTTGTCTTTGAACGTAACGTACGCTTTGCCCTGATAATCTATTGCAAGGTCGATTGCGTCCGAAAAGTCGCCGCTTGCCGCGTCCGTAAGTTTGTTGCCGTTGCGGTCGATGCAAATCACGCTTTGACTTGTGAGCAAATATACGTTTGTTCCGTCTTTTGCACAGGTTATGCGTTTTGCGTTTTCGACGTCGAAAATTTTGATGAGAGAATTGCCGATTGCGGTGTACACGCCGTCTTGAGTAAGCACGTAGAGTTTGTCGAGATATACAATATCAACGACGTTTTCGATAGAATAAGATTTTGTGATTTGTCCGCCGCTTATTCTCGAAACTTCGTTCGGGAAGGCGCAGTACAGTTCACGCTCGGACGATGTGACTTTTATAGGAGTTTCCTCAAAGACAAGATCAGTCATTACGCCGTATTTGTCTATGTTTGCGATGCGTTTGTTGCCGCTGTCGGCAACGCTGACTCCTTTGTCGGTTACGCACAAATCGCCGGGGTGGTCAATGTGAAAAGCGTCGCTGCCCGTCATCGTGATAGACGTCGTTCTTGAAAGTGCCGTCTTATCGCTTGAAAGAGTGTAAACGACAACGCTTTTATCCTCGATTGTAAACAGTCTGTTGCCGTATGCAAAGTAGGTTTCGGGATAAATGTTCGTTTGAACGAGCAACTCGCCCGTTTGCTTGTCGAGGCATACGACGTTTTTTTGATTGGTTTGAGGAATGAGCGCAAGCGCGTACACCACGTCGCCAACGTAGGCTTGCGTTATGTTTTGAGTTATGGAGTGAGATTCGCTTGTTTTATTCGTTGCGTCGTATCTGACGAAAAACGCGTTGCCGTATGCAAACGGAAATGCGTACAAGCAGTCTCTTTCGCCCGCAATGACGATTTTACCCACGAGATCGGAAGAGTTTACGTTGTCAACGCCGAACGCCACGTCGAGATTTTTGTCGTAAATGGTCAAATCACCGGCAAGATAATGGGCGTAAAGATACGTGCCGTCGCTTGCAAGAGAGGATATTCTTTCCGGGGATGTGAGCGTACGCTCCGTTGCCGTTGAGTTTTTGTCGGTAAGGTCGATTGTAAAGTATTTGCCGTCCGCTTGCAAAAACGTTACGTCCGTGAGAATGAAAAGATTGCTCACTTCTTCAAAATCCACGGCGTAAGCGTATGTGTCCGAAGCGTCGTTGGGGCGTACGAACAGAGTTTTCGCATCCTTGTCGTAGATGATAAGGTAGCCGTCGTTTGCGCTCACCATAGTCGGATTTGCCGATTGAAAATAGTTGTTTGTCGGAAAAACTCTTGTGAAATTGTCGCCTTGCGCACTTGCGATAGAGGAGTCGCAGTTTGTCAAAGCAAAGGAAAATACCGCCAAGAACGCGGCGAGCAAAACGAGAATTATCAACGAGTTTTTTGTGAATTTTACCGACTTTCTCATAAATATAAGTATAATCAAATTGCAACTTTAAGTCAAGATAATAAGTTTATTGCTTGAAATATTCGTGCGCGTATGATAATATTTTATAAAAGGTATTTATATGGCAAACAAAAAACGTTATTACAACAATCGCTCCAAGAAACAAAATCAAGAGAGCGTCATAGAGCAAACGGCAAAATTCTCGCAAGAGCAACTTTCGCTTTCCACCGAGGATTTGGGTATAAGCGAAGCAACTCGCGAGTTGCTTGCAAAAAATCGCATTTTGACCGCCGCGGACCTTGTCAAACGCACCGAAAAAGATATGTATAAGGTGCAAGGTCTCAACAAAAAGATTCTTTTTGAAGTGAAAGACGCGCTCAAAGCAAAAGATATGAGCCTGCGTCCCGAACCTCCTAAGCCTCAAAAAGCCATCGAACAAGCCGCCAAAACTACGCAAAACGCACAAAAAGAGCAGAGTGCGGACGTCAACGGCGATCAGAAACGCAAAAACGATAAAAAGCAAAATTCTCAAAAATCCGAAAAACTCGATCGTCGCACAAACGATGATACAAACGCAAAAGCCGAACGCACGTCGAAATTCGGGCTTTCGGACAGGGCAAGCTCGAAGCCGCAAAACAAGCAAAATCAAAACGTAAAGCAAAACGACAAAAAATCTCAAAAGTCCGAAAAACTCACCGAACCTTTGAAGCAGGGACAATGGCGCAAAGTGCTCAAAGGTGGCAAATGGGGATACTCCGACGGTTTTAAAATCGTTATTCCGACAATGTATGACGAAATTTTTGCGTTCAAAGAAGGGCTTGCATCCGTCGAAATCGACGAAAAATGCGGCTATATCGACGAGCAAAACAACGTCGTTATACCGCTTGATTACGACACGGCTATGAGCTTTTCCGAAGGTCTTGCAATGGTTTGCAGAGGGGAAAAGTGCGGTTATATCAACAAAAACAACGAAGTTGTCATTCCTTTCGAATTCGATGCGGCAACGCCTTTTGAAAACGGCGAAGCCAAGGTCAAAAAAGACGGAAAATGGGGGACTATCACCACCGAGGGTAAAATTACTTGGATTTAAGTTTTCCTTTTACTCGGTGACGTGAGGAAAATGAGAAAAATCGCGAAAAACACACTAAATACGAGGTCATCCGCATTGCGATTCGTCGTGAGCGCGGTTGTCCTCGTTTTGTTTTTATGCGTTATTTTCGCTCCGTCTACCGCGGACGCTGTATGTCCCGACGGCTACGTGAGTGAAGTCAAGGACAAAAATCTCGATTGGCAAAACGGAAGCTCCGACCTGAATCTCGATTATGTCAAAGCAACCGTTGGGGATTGGATGAAAAACAAACATTACAGTTTTGCCGATCTTGAAAAACATCCCGTCGTAATTGCCGTTATCGACACCGGCATAAACTTCAATCACGAGATTTTCACCGGCAAGTATGACCAAAACGGAGTGAAAACCGACGATGAAGGCATTGGCGAATACGACGTTTTGTACCGTGACAAAGACGGCAAAGTGATTTCGACAAACACCGCAAGTTCCTCAAAAGACGCAACGGACGATTCAAACAATCGCCACGGCACGCACGTTGCCGGCATAATTGCCACGCTTATTCACGAACTTGATCTTGAAAAATACGTCAAAATCATGCCGATTAAAGCTTCATACAATTCGTGGGGCGAAACAACATTCAAAAGTACGGCTGTGAGGGCTGCGATTGACTTTGCGATCGAAAACGGCGCAGACGTTATCAATATGTCTATATCCGACAAAGGCGCAGATCCCGGCACAAGTACGGATTTCGATATGGTGACCAAAGAGGATGCTCAAAAAGCCGTTTTCGTTGCGGCGGCAGGCAACAATTCGACCGCATCGTCAACAGTCGGTTCTGCAAAAGGAAAATGGTATTATCCTGCCGCAAACAAGTACGTGATAGGCGTGATGAACTACGCCGAAGAAAACGGCAAAAAATCCCTTGTGTCGTCTTCGAACTTCGGCGACGTCTACGATATTTGTGCTCCCGGCAACGCGATTTTCAGTGCGGACGGAAAAAGCAACGAAAGCTACAAGTCCTTGACGGGCACAAGTATGGCAACACCTATCGTAGCATTTGCAAGTGCGCTGATGATTGTCAAGGACCGAGCTTTTTGCTCGGCAACGAACGATTTGCCCAAATCGTATGAAGATGTTGCCGGATACGTCAAAAGTTCCTTCGACGAGCAAATCGTCAAAACAGTAAAGACTCTTACGAGTTCTCGCAATTTTTCTCTCGGTGTGTTCGACTTTAAATCTCTTTTGAGCGATGAGGTGAAAGCAAGAATCCTTGCCAAAGAGGACGGCGGCAGTCTTGTGCAAAATTTAAACGATGTAAAAAGCGTAAAATTGCGTCTTGAAATTTTTCCGAGCGTTTATACCGAGCAAGGATCGGTTGAGTGGAAAGTTGACGGAAAGAGCGTTGAAAACCCCTCCGGCGATGAATTCGAGTTTGAATATACTCCCGAAAACAAAATAGGAAGCGTAAAGATTTCAGCCGAGTGGACTTGCGAGGAAATAACCGTATATGCCGAGTGTAGCGTTGAAGTGAAGTATCTCGAATACAGCAGCAGCGAAACCGCACAAATCAAAATTAACGCGGTGTCGGGCGGTATTAATTTGTCGGCTGCGGACGGCGAAACTGCAATTCAGGTCGAAAGCGGGAAAACGATAGAATTTTCAATCGATAAGTCGTTGCTTTCGAGCGTATCTCCGGACACGATAGTTATGTGGTACGTAGACGGCGCGTACGTTGCAAGCGGCGCAAACTTGTCATATAAATTCGAGAGCGAGGGAGTTCATTTCGTAAAGGCAAAAATCGGCGGGTATTTTACGTCCGCAACGATTTTCAAAGTCGTAGAAAACGAGAATGACGATGCTGGAGTGCTTACGATTGCGTCTATTTCGGCAATGTGTGCGCTTGGCGTTTGCCTTGTTTGCGTTGTTGCGACAATCCTTGTCAAGAAGAAGAGAAGCGGCAACAACTGACTAGCATGCGACAAAATCCTCAAATTCCGTTCAACGAAAAAAAGACTGTTTTCAAACAGTCTTTTAAAATGTTGCGATAAAACGTTTTTTACTTGTTTGCTTTGAGTGCGTCCAAAGCGCGGCAGAGAGTGGATTTCTTTCTTGCAACCGTGTTCTTTTTGTAGATACCGTCCTTGAAAGCGCAGTCGATGACGGAAACGGTTTCGGGAAGGAGTTGTTCTGCAAGAGCGACGTCGCCTGCTTCGATAGCTGCGTTGTATTTTTTGATAGCGGTTTTAACGCGCGCTTTCTTTGCGGTGTTGATTTCGTTTCTCTTATCGGAAGTGATAACTCTCTTTTTTGCTGACTTAATATTTGGCATATTTTTCTCCTCGTACTTTTGTACTGACTAAATATCTTTGACATATTAGCATATTAAAAGCAAAGTTGCAACCGTTTTGAATGGATTTTTTGCGATTATGCACAATAAAGTTATGAATATTTCAAAAAGTTACGGATTTATCACGGATATTGCGCTTGAAAGCGCGGAAGCGACGGGACTGGGGCAAAGCGTCGAAGGGATAGAACTTTCATACGGCATACAAAAACGCACGCTGAGGGTGAAAACGCAGGAAGAGTCAAAACGCATAGGAAGAGAAAGAGGCGTTTACATCACTTTCGATTGCAAAGGCAGCGTTTTTACAAACATGAATGCATCGAACTTTTTGACGCGACAAATCGCGCGTTCGCTTACTGAACTTGTGGGAATACTGAAAAAATCCTCACCCGTGCTTGTCGTCGGGCTTGGCAATAGGCATATCGTTGCCGATTCGCTGGGACAAAGAAGCGTGGAAAAAATAAAAGTTTCGAGATTTGTTCAAACCGGCAAAAAACAGAGCGTATGCGCTTTTGCAACGGGCGTTTTGGGAATGACGGGTATTCAATCCGCCGAACTCGTCGCGGGGTTAGTTGAGAAAATTAAGCCGTCGTGCGTAATTCTGATAGATTCGCTTGCAACCGGCGCGGTTTCAAGGCTCGGAAAATCTTTTCAAATTTCAAGTTGCGGAATATCCCCGGGAAGCGGCGTGGGGCAGGATAAGGAACGAATAGACAAGTCGATCTTGTCAGTGCCGACTTTTTCTATAGGCGTGCCGCTGTTGCTCTCGTTAAGGACGGGGATCTATGCGTTTGTCAAAGATTTCGCAAAGGAAGAAAACTTGCAAACCAACGAGTATAATTTGCGCAAAAAACTTGCCGATTGCGCCCTTGCCGATTTGATTGTGGCACCCAGAGATATCGACCTTGTCGTAAACGTTGCTTCGAGTATTCTCGCAAATGCGATAAACATTGCTTTCGACTTATAAACCGATATTCTAACAAGGTATTATTAGATTTTTTACAATTCTCCGTTTTTCAAAATCGAAAGTATTTTTTGATACTTTTTCTCTTCGTTGAATCCGCTGAAAGCAAACTTTACGCTGCTTTGTCCCTTGTTTTTGTTCATACGTTTTTCAAGGTCTTTCACGAGTGTTTCGTTGCCGTCGACATACCTCACGTTTCCGAGAATTTTCGATATTTCATTTTTACAATACGGATAATGCGAACATCCCAGAATCACCGTTTCGACGCCTTTGAATTTGAAAAGTCTTTCTGCGATATAGGGCAGTAGCGCACTCATATCCAAATTGCCTTTTTTACAGTTTATCGACGCTTGAATTTCAACGAGAGAGGCAAGCTCGGACGTGTCGGCGATTTTTACGTTTTTTGTTTTTGTATGCTCGATTGTAAACTCCGTTGCAAGCAACAGACAGTTTTTTGTATCGTTCGGGATTTGCGGAAGAAGTTTGATTGCGTCGTTTTGTTTGTATATCGTAGATGCGGTGTTGCATGCAAGCACAACCAAGTCGCATTTGTTTTTAAGTTTTTCGACGCCCGAATTGACGATATTTTCAAGTTCACGTTCGTTTTTTGTCCCGAAAGGGTGTGCCAAATTGTCGGCAAAGTATAAAAAATCGTTGCCTCCGAAATTTTCCGTCAATAATTTGAGGGTGGTAAGTCCTCCTATTCCGCTGTCGTACACGCCGATTGTTGCCATATGCTTTTATATATGCGTATAATTGCGTTTTTGACAGCAGAATTTAATTTGTCGGATTAATATGAATTGTAAAAACAAGCTATCTAACGCATCGGATTTGATTTTTCTTGCGACTTGTGATTTTTTGCGATAAAAAATTTTTCCGTATTCTAACGGACTTTATCGGCATATATGCTTTTTACGATGGTTTTTGAGCAAAATTTGTGGTTGAAAATGTACAAAATTTATTATATAATTGTACTATCCACTTCAAAAGAGGTAAATTATGAAGATTTTTGATACCGACTCAATCCGCAACGTGGCTCTCATCGGCCACTCCGGCGAGGGCAAAACGTCCCTCGCAGAAGCTATGATGTTCGAAGCCAAGACTATTGACCGTTTAGGCAAAGTCGACGACGGTTCATCTACAATGGACTATGACGACGAAGAAATCAAACGCAAAATATCAATTTCATTGTCGCTTGGCTATGCAATTTATCGCAACACCAAAATCAATATTCTCGACGCTCCCGGTTTCTTCGACTTCGAAGGCGAAATGATCGCGGCTCTCCATGCGGCAGACAGCGCGGTTGTCGTCACAAGTGCAACCGGCTCTATCACCGTCGGCACGGAGAAAGCTCTCGAACTTTGCCAAGAAAAGAAAGTCGCGGCTCTCATTTTCGTCAACGCGGTTGACAAAGACAACAGTGACTTTATGGGCACGGCAAGAGCCATTATGGCAAAGTATAAAAGCGTCATCCCCATCGAGCTTCCTATTATGGAAGGCGGCAAGATGGTCGGTTGCGTAGACGTTCTCACCGGCAAGGCATTCGATTTGCAAGGTAAAGAAATCGCAACTCCGCAAAATTTGCAAGGCGAAGTCGAAGATTTCAACGGCAAACTTATGGAACTCATTGCCGAAACCGACGAAGAACTTATGATGAAATTCTTTGACGGCGAAGCATTCACCGAAGAGGAAATCCAAAAAGGTTTGCACGCTGCAATCGCCGACGACATTTTCGTTCCGCTCGTTGCAGGCAACGCACAAACATCGAAGGGCGTCAAACGCCTTATGGACAAACTTGTCGATCTTATGCCGCATCCGCAAAGAGCGCACAAGATCAAAGCAATCGTCGACGGCAAGGAAACCGAAGTCGGCGTCGATCCGTCCGCTCCGTTCTGTGCGCAAGTCATCAAATCCGTTGTTGACCCTTACGTCGGAAAACTTCTCATCTTCAAAGTTCTGGGCGGCAAACTTTCAAGCGGCGACAACGTGTTCAACGCAAGCGTTGAAAAGCCCGAAAAAATCGGCACGCTTTACGTGCTCAAAGGCAAAAAGCAAGAGCCCGTCGATTGCCTCAACGCAGGCGATATCGGCGCGGTTGCAAAACTCGTTTACACCAACACCAACGACACTCTCGTTTCCTCTGCGGACAACAAGATAGAGTTTGAAAAGATCGAGTTCCCCAAGCCCGTCATATCCTACGCTGTCAAGGCTCTTAAAGACGAAGAAAAAGCCATTCAAGGTCTTATCAAGATGCAAGAAGAAGACGCAACCTTCAAGGTTGAAAAGAACGTTGAAACGGGCGACGTCCTCATCAGCGGTCTGGGTGAAGCGCAACTCGACATCATGTGCAAGCGCGTCAAATCAAAACTCGGCATCGACATCACGTGGCAAGAACCCAGAGTCGCATATCGCGAAACCATCCGCAAGACTTCTCAAGCGGAAGGTAAACACAAAAAGCAATCGGGTGGTGCAGGTCAATACGGCGACGTGTTCATCAAGTACGAGCCGGGCGCGGAAGACGGACAATTCGAGTTTGTCGACGCAGTTGTCGGCGGTGCGGTTCCTCGTCAATTTATTCCTGCAGTCGAAAAAGGTTTGCGCGAAGCAATCAAACACGGCGTTCTTGCGGGATATCCTCTCGTCAACCTTAAAGCTACGCTTTACGACGGAAAATATCACCCCGTCGACAGCAAGGAAATCGCATTCGTCACCGCGGCAAAACTTTCTTATGCAGACGGTATCGCAGCGGCAGGTCCGTGCTTCCTTGAACCTATCGTCGAAGCAAAAGTCGTCGTCCCCGACGAGTATCTGGGCGACATTCTCGGCGATATGAACAAACGTCGCGGTCGTATTCTCGGTACGGATATGGCAAACGGCAAACAAATCATCACCGCAGAAGTTCCGCAAGCCGAAATGTTCCGCTATGCAACCGATCTTCGCTCCATGACTCAAGGTCGCGGCAGATTCGAAATGCACGTCGTGCGCTACGAAGAAGTGCCTGCAATGAACAACGATAAGATTATTGCGGATGCGAAGAAGCGCGAAGAAGAATCCGCAAAGAAATAACGCGCTGATTTAGCGAATAGCTTTGTCAAAACCCCTCGCTTGCCAACTCATGTACGTTTTGTACATTAGGGTTGTCATTCGAGGGGTTTTTCGCGCTCTTCATCTAAATCAACGCGTTATTAATGATGCCGTAAGTTAGCGAATAACTGTGTCAGAGTCTGCTCCATAAACAGTCATGTACGACAAGTACACTCCTGTCTATGCGGCAGGCTCTTCCTTGTTTTTCATTAAAATTTCGGCGTCATTTCATCAAATAGGTATTCATCTCATTGAATTTTTTTGGGACAAAAAATCCACCGATCAAAGTGTCGGTGGATTTATCTTCAAAAAAACTGTGCACCGTCTTCGATAATCGATACCGAAGCGGAAACGGTGTAGGTGACTCCTCCAAAGTTTCCCCGTGGCACACGCCAACGCCTGTTTAGTGCTGCTGCGGTCAAGCTCTGACACGGTTCGCAGTATGACATTGCACGGGACCTTGCTATCAACATTCCTTGCACCGTGCAGCCAACCATATCAAAGACCTCGGACGGCGTTCGACACTACTATTGCGGATTGTAGTTTACAGGGCACCGCAAGCTCCCCGTCTAGCACAGTGTGATTATTATAGCATTAAGATTTGATTTTTGCAACAATAATATTTATTGAATTTCCTATGAAAAATCGCCGCCCGTATTTTTCGGATTATCTTGTCAAAAATCGTCGGCACATAAGAAAAAATCGCCGATATTCGACGATTTTTTAAGTTAAAATTGTTGTTTCCGATTATTTTATATCGCGTTTTTTAAACGTAAAGTAGCCAATAAGCGTGCTTATCACGGTATAAACGACGGGCATAACGGTTGCCGCAACGATTTGTTCATTCGCAAGTTTTTCTGCGGTCGTCGCGATACCCATTTGTTGCAATGGAAGGAATATTGTCCAATCGAGTTTCGTTCCGGTGACGTCGTTTGTGGCAATGACGGTTGAGATGACGCTCACGACTACGCTCAAAAGCAAGTATGTCGCAATACATGTTGCAATAGACGTTCCCGTGGATCTGCAAAGGAAATTCACCATCACAAAAATTGACACGCTTGCCACGCCGGCAAGGAATTGAAGTGCAAAGTTGCGCATGAGTATGCCGAATTTTGCGCTTGTAAAACCGCCCGGACTACCGCTGATTGCGTAAAAGATTCCGCTCACTACAAGCGCAAAGCACATGTAAAAGAAGAACAGGCACACCATTGACAACCATTTCGAGAAGTAGGTGTCCGCTCGCTTTGCACCCCTTGCCGTTGTCAGTGCAACGTATCCGTTTGAAAAGTCTTTGCCGATAAATATACATGCGACGATTGCGATCAAAAATTCTATGCAAGCAATCGATGACGAACCATATAGCAGATTTACTATCAACAAATCGAAAATCTGCATTGTGCCGTCTGCATCCGGAGCTTGTTGGGGGGGAGTGTTTTCGATTATCTTCATTCCGATCCAATAGACGGCAAAGGTCAAAAAGATAGCCAAAAACATAATTATAAGCGAAACCCAAACGCTTTTGAGTTTTCTCATTCTGTAAACGTCACTCGTGAAAGCCAAAGAGAATGAATTATTGTTCATTTTTGATACCTCCCATAAGCGAAATAAACGTGGATTCGAGATCGCCCTGACACTCGGATATGCTCAAAACCGAAACGTTTGCGTCGGAAAACATTTTTGCGACGGTCGGGACGTCTTTAGACAAGTCGTAAAGCGCAAGAGTGTTGTAGGGGAGTATCTCGAAGTCGTGCGCGTGATAGTTTTCCACAACCACGTTAAGCGCGATTTTCAAATCGTCCACCACGACTTTGATATAAGGTCTGCAAAGTTCTTCGAGATCGCTTTGACGCAATTCCTTGACGAGTTTTCCGCCTTCGATGATGCCGTAGCAAGTTGCGAGTTTTTGAAGTTCTGCAAGCAAATGCGACGAAATGAGGATGGTAACGCCGTCGCGATTCAATCTTTGCAAAAGTTCTCTTACCTCGAAAATTCCGGTGGGATCGAGTCCGTTTACGGGTTCGTCCAAAATGAGTATGCTCGGATCGCCTATTAGAGCAATAGCGATTGCAAGGCGTTGTTTCATACCCAGTGAATAGTTTTTGACTTTTGTCGGGTTGTTTGGATCGAGACCGACTTTATGCAAAATGTCTTTTAACTTTTCTTCGTTGGTAACTCCGATTGCGTAGCCCATAGACTTCATGTTTTCTATTGCCGTGAGGTGAGTGGAAAGAGCGGGGGAGTCAATGATAGAACCGATTTTTCTGCGCTCGTATGCAAGAGCGTCGGCGGTCGTTGCGCCGTTGATTTTGACTTCGCCGCTCGTTTGAGTCGCAAGCCCCGAAAGTATGCGGATGAGCGTAGTTTTTCCCGCTCCGTTTCTTCCGACCAATCCGTATATGTCGCCTTCGCGCACGGTAAGATTTACGTCGTCCAATACGACTTTGTTCTTCCCGTACTTCTTTGTCAAATGTGACGTTTCGAATACGTTCATAACAAAATTATTACTCCTTTTATTTTGGTAGTTCGATTATACCACAAAATACACACGTGTCCATTTATTTCGATTTAAAGGCAAATATTAATTCGTATTTAATGTTTGTCTTGCTATATACACGTATCGTGTATCAATTAACTACAATACGATAAGTGTACAAAGATACATAAAAAACCGCTAAAACGGGCTTGTTTTAATAAAAAATCGTAAAAAAATACATTTTCCAAACACATATCGTGTTATTGATTGATTTTTAAAACATAAAAATCTTAAAAGAAAAAGCACGCCGAAGCGTGCCATGTGGAGCGGGCGATGAGAATCGAACTCACGACTAAAGCTTGGGAAGCTTTCGTTTTGCCATTAAACTACGCCCGCAAAACGATTACTTTTTGATTGTATCACGCACAAAGATTTTGTCAAACATTTTATTGAGTTTGACTCAATCGGTTGCATTTTGCGACCTAACAAAGTATAATAAAAATCTATTAGAAAAATACATTAGAGGACAATATGTACAAACCCGTTGAAACAAATTTGAATTTCGTCGACCGCGAAAAAGAAGTTCTCGCTTTTTGGAAAGAAGAGAACATTTTCGAAAAGAGCGTAAAGAAAAACGAAGGCAATCCCGAATTTAGTTTTTATGACGGACCACCGACCGCAAACGGAAAACCGCACATCGGTCACATTCTCACCCGTGTCATGAAGGACATTATCCCTCGTTATAAAACCATGAAGGGATATCACGTCTTGCGCAAAGCGGGTTGGGACACTCACGGTTTGCCCGTCGAACTTGAAGTCGAAAAACAACTCGGCATTGACGGCAAGCAAGAAATCGAAAAATACGGCATCGAGCCTTTTATCAAAAAGTGCAAGGAGTCCGTTTGGAAATACACCGACGAGTGGCAAAAGATGTCCGACCGCATCGGCTACTGGGCGGACATGAAAAACCCGTATATCACCTACGACAACAATTACATCGAGTCGGTGTGGTGGGCAATCAAACAGATGGCAGACAAGGGGCTTATCTACAAGGGCTACAAAATCGTGCCTTATTGCCCTCGTTGCGGAACCGCACTCTCTTCGCACGAAGTCGCGCAAGGCTACAAAGACGTCGAGGAAACTTCCGTATTCGTCAAATTCAAGCTCAAAGGCGTTGACAACACCTATTTTCTTGCCTGGACGACGACTCCTTGGACGCTCCCGTCCAACGTCGCGCTTTGCATGAACGCAAAAGAGGACTACACCAAAATTCAAGTCGGCGATGAGTTCTATGTTCTTGCCGACGCGCTTATTCCGTCCCTTTTCAAAGACGAAGCGGAATACGTCAAGATTGACACCAAGAAGGGCAGCGAGTACGAATACGTAGAATACGAACCGCTTTTCGACTACGAAACCGGTGCAAAGGAAAAGGGATATTACGTCACAAACGACTCTTACGTTACTCTCACCGACGGCACGGGTATAGTCCATATCGCGCCCGCATTCGGCGAGGACGACAGCAAAGTCGGCAAAAAATACAATCTTCCTTTCGTACAAATGGTTGACGACAGAGGCAGATTCAAAGATGCCGTTTACGATTTTAAAGGATTGTTCTGCAAAGACGCCGACAAATATATCATCGAGAAACTTAAAGGCGAAAACAAACTTTTCAAAACTTTGAAGTTCACTCACAGTTATCCGTTCTGTTGGAGATGCGACACTCCGCTTCTTTACTATGCACGTTCGAGCTGGTTTGTGAAGATGACTGCTGTCAAGGAGCAACTTCTTGCTTCCAACGATTCGGTCAACTGGATGCCTGACACCATCAAAAAGGGCAGAATGGGCAATTTCCTTGAAAACGTCATCGACTGGGGCATTTCTCGCGAAAGGTATTGGGGCACACCGCTTCCTATCTGGGTGTGCAACAAGTGCGGAAAAGTGCACGTAATCGGCTCGAGAGAAGAATTGCGTGAAAAAGCGCATCTCGACCACGACGTCGAATTGCATCGTCCATACATCGACGACGTAAAGTGGGAGTGCGAGTGCGGCGGCGAAATGGTGCGTACGCCCGAAGTTTTGGACTGCTGGTTCGATTCCGGTTCCATGCCTTTTGCTCAATGGCATTATCCGTTTGAAAACAAGGAAGTTTTCGAAAAAGTTTTTCCTGCGGACTTCATTTCCGAGGCTGTCGACCAAACGAGAGGCTGGTTTTACACGCTTTTGGCGGTCAGCACGGTGCTTTTCGGACGCGCGCCCTTCAAAAACTGCATAGTTTTGGGACACGTCAACGATAAGGACGGCATCAAGATGTCCAAACACAAGGGCAACGTCGTCGATCCGTGGACGGTTCTCGACAAGCAAGGTGCGGACGCTACAAGATGGTATTTCTACACCACCAGCGCGCCGTGGCTTCCTTCCAGATTCCATGCGGACGCCGTGAGCGAATCTCAACGCAAGTTCATGGGCACGCTTTGGAACACCTATGCGTTTTTCGTCCTCTATGCCGAAATCGACAAATTCAATCCCACGGAGCATAGGCTCGAAGATCAAAAGCTCACCATCATGGACAGATGGATTTTGTCTTGCCTCAACTCTCTTATCAAGACTGTTGACGAAGGGCTCGATCAATACAAGATCACCGAAACTTCGCGTGCGATAGGCGAGTTTGTGGACAATCTTTCCAACTGGTACGTGCGTCGTTCACGCGAGCGTTTCTGGGGCAGCGAGATGTCAAAGAGCAAAGAAGCGGCATACACAACGCTTTACACCGTTCTTTCCACGCTCTCCAAGATTCTTGCACCTTACACGCCGTTTATGGCAGAGAGTATGTATCGCAACCTTGTTTGCAACTTCGACAAAGACGCTCCCGAAAGCGTGCATCTTTGCTCATTCCCGGTTGCTGACGAAAGATATATCGACAAAAACCTCGAAGACGGCATGGGCGACGTGCTCAAACTCGTCGTGCTCGGAAGAGCGGCAAGAAACGCGTCCAACCTCAAAAACAGACAACCGCTTGCAAAACTTTTCTACAACGGAAGATACGAGCTTTCCGACGACCTCAAGGAGCTTGTCGAAAACGAACTTAACGTCAAATCGGTGGAAGTGTCGGGCGACAACAACGTATTTGTCAGCTACGATTTGAAACCGCAACTTCGCACTCTCGGCCCGAAATACGGCGCATTGCTCGGCAAAATCAGAGAAGTTTTGCAATCGAGAGCCAACGAAATCGTGTCGGCAATCAAGTCGTGCGGCTTGTTCAGAGCGGACGTTGACGGCAGAGAAGTCGAACTTTCAAACGATGACTTGCTCATCAGCATGAAGAACAAGGAAGGTTATTCCAGCGAAAGCGACGGCGAAACCACTGTCGTTTTGGACACTCAACTCACAGACGACCTCATTTTCGAGGGTGCGGAGCGTGAAATCGTGTCCAAGATTCAAACTATGAGAAAGGAAGCCGGCTTCGAAGTGACCGACCATATCCTCGTCGGCTACAAGGCGGAGGGCGTTGCTCTTCAAGTCTTTGAAAAAGCCGATTTCCTTGCCGACGTACTTTGCGACGGTATCTCGACCACAATCGACGGTTATGCGAAAGATTGCGACATCAACGGTGACAACGTTACGATTTCGGTGAAGAGAATCTGATGAGAATTGCACCCGATTGGAAACAATACAAAGTCATTGCCACGGGCGACGGCGAAAAGCTCGAGAAGTGGGGAGATATAACCCTGCTTCGTCCCGATCCGCAAGTCATATGGCACGCAAAGACGCCCCTTGCAAGTTTCAAGGGCGTCGATGCAGTGTACGAGCGTTCCCGCACCGGTGGCGGAATGTGGAAATACAACCGCAACGTACCGAGCGAATTTACGATTTCGTGGCGTGATTTGACTTTTTCTCTCAAACTTATGGGCTTCAAGCATACGGGGCTTTTCCCCGAACAAGCTGTCAACTGGGACAGAATGATGAAGCTTATAAGCGGAGCGGGCAGAGAAATATCCGTGCTCAATCTTTTCGGTTATACGGGCGCGGCGTCCGTTGCGTGTCTCAAAGCCGGCGCAAAGGTGTGCCACGTCGACAGTGCAAAAGCGATGGTTGAGCGCGCAGGCGAAAACGTGAGATTAAGCGGACTTGACAATTCGGGTATGAGATATATCATCGACGATTGCTTCAAGTTTTGCCAAAGAGAGATAAGACGCGGCAAAAAGTACGATGCGATTATTCTCGATCCGCCCAGCTTCGGCAGAGGTCCTAACGGCGAAAAGTGGAAGATAGAAGAGGGTATATCCGAGCTTTGCGAGCTTGTTGCAAAGCTACTTTCGGACAATCCGCTGTTTGTGTGCTTAAATTCTTACACGACGGGATTGCAACCCACCGTTATGGCAAATATTCTGAAACTCACTTTACCCCAAAACGCGATTATCGACGCTGACGAAATCGGCCTTGCAACGGATGAAGGGCTTGTTCTTCCGCAAGGTTGCACTGCGTTCGCAACGTTTGCAAACCAACGTACAGTTTAATTTGCAAGTTAAACGTATTGCGTTAGAATGCCGAAATCGCAAAATAATATAAACAGCAAAGACAAAAATCGACAACACATATAGGAAGAATTTATGACTTACAAAGATCTCAAAATCGTATATGAGGACAATCATATTTTGGTTGTCGTCAAACCCTACGACGTGCCCGTGCAAGCGGACGAGAGCGGCGATCCCGATATGCTCACTATGCTCAAACAGTATCTCGTTGAAAAGTACAACAAGCCGGGTGAAGCGTATCTCGGACTCGTGCACAGACTCGACAGACCGACGGGCGGTGTAATGGTGTTTGCAAAAACTTCGAAAGCGGCGTCCAGACTTTGCGAAGCAATCCGCGACGGTAGCGTTGAAAAAAGATATCTCGCAATCGTTGACGGTGCGCCCAGATACAGTGCGGACAAGCTCACGTGTTATCTCAAAAAGTTCCCGGACACCAACACCGTCAAGGTTGTTCCCGCGCTCTCGGAGGGCGCAAAATACGCCGAGCTTGACTACAAGGTTTTGGCAAAAAAGACGGACGTTAGTCTTGTGATGGTCAATCTCGTCACTGGACGCGGACATCAAATCAGAGTTCAGCTCGCAAATATGGGCAATCCCATTGTCGGTGACAAAAAATACGGCAACGACGCACAAAACAAATATCCGCTTTGCTTGTGGGCAACAGAGCTTCGCTTTGCACATCCCGTCAGTCAAAAAGAAATGGTGTTCAGAGTGTATCCTCCCGAAGTCGCGCCCTGGACTTTGTTCGACATGGATGCGTTTTTGAATATTACAATCAAAAACTGTTATTGATTTTACGCTCAAAGCGTCGAAAAAACAATTTTATCGTTGCTTTGATTATCAAAATAATGCCGCCTGCAAGGCGGCATTTTATATTTTTTTTGCAAAAAAATATTCTTTAAAATTATATTCCAAAACGGTGAAAACGATTATATTTCCTCACCTTATTGAAAAAATCGCGTTTTCAAGCGTCGAATTTAATGTTTTGTGCATGACAAAAAAGCCGACGAGCTCGGATGAATGTTTTCACCGTTTAATTGTTTTCGGGGTTACATATTTTTTGCGACAAAATATTTGTCGTTTACTATTCGGTCGTGGATTGTTTTGACGTATTTGTCGTTTGCAAATTCTTCTTGCAGTTTTCTCTCTCCGAATCCTAGGGAAGATAATGTTTTGGCAAATTCGTTTTCGGCGTTTTCAAGCCGTCTAAAAGTCGTGCGCATTGCTATTTTTCTTTCCTTCGATATATCGCTGAACGTCTTTTTGTATATCATGCGGTCTATTAGGATTTCTCGCGATTTATCTTTCATCTGTTTCAATGCTTTACCAACGATGTACCTGAGGTTGACGATTTTTCGCTTTTCATCGGTCAATTCAATGATTTCACCAATTAATTGCTCGTTGCTTACACCCATTTTCAAGTGTTTGCTTTGATAACTCGATTTTACGCGACTTTGTATGCCGAAATCCAACTCTTTTACGATTTTTGGCAAAAGGGCATACGCAACAAGCGCAGTGTTGCTCCAATTTTTTTTCATTTTTCCCTCCTGGTGGAATATAACAAATTCCCCTTTGCTACACAATACAAGACGAAATCGCGATTAGTCAATATTTTATGCCATATTTTCCAGCTTTTTTTTGCAAATTTTACTTCAAACGGCAAATCCGAATAAAAACGCAAAAAGCACGGCAAAACAACATTGCGTAAATTTTTTGAGCATAAGTTCAAAAAATCCCACTCCGCATTTTGACAAAAAGGTGTAGTTTTGCATCGTTATAGACAGTCCGCCAAAGGACACCGCGCCCGCGCACAGAGCGGTTGCAAGTTGAAGATTGCCGCATTTAGAACATTCTATGCTTGCTCTCGTCATCTCGACAAGGGAGTATATCACCGACAAGATCGGCTCGTCGGCAGTGCCGAAATTTTCAAGCAAATTTCGTATTCCCAAAAGCTCAAGGGTATCAATAATCATGCCGCAAAGCACGATGTATCCTCCCACGTAAAGCATGTTTACGGTGGCTTTCGATATTGCTCTGGACAATATTCCGTCAACGTCTTTTTGAACGGAAAACGCAGAGGCTTCGTCGGGCGATTTTCGTTTTCTGTACAAAAATCCGTTTACGATTGCTCCGAGATAATGCGCGGCAAGCACGATGAGTCCGACTTTCTGATTTTGAAATATCGCTCCGCCTATCGTGCCAATCATAAAAATCGGTCCCGACGTAGAACAAAACGAGCATGAACATTTGGCGTCTTTTTGCGATATTACGCCTGCGCTATAAAGTTCGTAAATCGTGCTTGCGCCGACGGGATAGCCGCAAAGCATACTCAAAAACAGCACGTACGCGCTTTCTTTCGGAGCATTGTACATCAGTTTTACGCTCTTTGCTCCGACTTTCGATATTGCGCCCACCGCACCCATATACGTCAAAAGCAAGGAACAAAAGTAAAAGGGAAACAACGAGGGGAGCACGCTTGTCGCAAACAAGCTCAATCCGCGTCTTGCGGAATTCAGATAGTATTCGGGTTTTGCCAGCATAAACCCCATAAACGCAATTATCGCAAGACAAGATATGATTTTCGAAGCGTTTTCCGACGTGATTTTTGCTGAATTTTTATTGTTTTTTGACTTGATTTTTCTTGAATATAGTTTATTGTTTTTCGATGTACCATTTGCCGAAGAATTATCATTTTTCGACTCATTTTTTCGATTGATTTTATTTTGAGGGACGAGCGATGTTTTGAGCATATAAAAAGCATATTCTCAAACGGTGCGAATATGCTTTGCGGACATTTTATATATAGTTTTAAAACTAAAATCGCGGTGTATGCACGATTTAATATGCGTTTAGCGTTAAAACGAAACGAATATATGATTTTGATTCAGTAGCAAAGTTTTTGGATTTTCGCTGCCTTTTCGTCAAGGTCGACAAGCGGACGCACGGGGCAGTCTTTTTCGCAGTCGCTGTGTTTGAAGAAAAAGTATCCGTCGGATTGGGCAAGCAATGCGAACAACGCTTTCTTTTTTGATGGTTTGCATGCCAAAACTGTGCAGTAGGGACGTTCGTCGTTTGCAAGGTTTATCAAGTCTTTTGTAAGTCCCAAAGTTGCGCAAGCGGCGATTCTTTTTATCGTCGAGCGAGTGTAGCGTTTGCTCGTCAGTCCCAGAAATTCGTCCATATTGTTGAAGGAGGATTGTGAAATACGGTTTTCCATACCTTCGCTGATGTTTGCGATTTCTTTGAGCTCGGATGCGCTCATCGCTTTCATAGCGTAAGTGGAAATGACGTTGTATTTGTCGATATTTGCGTGCGTAGAGAGGTCTACGAATGGCGGAACGAAAGCTGAAACGTCCTCGTTTTGTGCGATTAGATTGCGGATTTTCGTTGAGGACATAAACTTTTTGTTGTCGTCGGGTTTGCGCTCGATGGAGTGATATTGCACTTTGCCGCCGTATTGTGCGCCGGCTTTCATATATTCGACCGCCAAAATATTGTTGGGAGATTTGAGCATGTTCGAAACGTCGGGACGGATTTTGTCAAGAGCGAGAGTGCGTGACTTTGCAACCGAGTAGCCTTCGCTCAAATATCCTTTGAGGAGGTTGCTTACGTCCTTCGATTCGCTTCTCATAAACTCTGCCGCCATATTCAAATCTTCGATTTCGTCGCTTTCCGTGCCGAAAGAGAGAGTGTATTCTCCAAGCATAGACAGCGTTTTGAGCGCACCTTCGGCAAAACCTTTTGCGGTTGAGAGCGAGTAGACGGTGGGGAGTTCGAGCACTAAGTCTGCGCCTGCCTGAATTGCCCAATTAGCGCGAGTGTAGCGGTCTTGTATGCACAAATCGCCGTGTTGAGTGAAAGACGAACTCATCACAACCACAAGCGCATCCGCATTCGTTTCTCGCTTAGCCTTTTTGAGTTGTTTGAGATGTCCGTTGTGAAAAGGGTTGTATTCTGCAATTACGGCGGTTATTTTCAAAATTCGTCCTCATTTCGTTTGCTTTTTATTTTTTAAGTACTTATAATTATAACTAAAAATAAAACATTTGCAATCAATGTGCAACATTTTAGGAGTTTTATATGACGCAATTTGTTGAAAACCTTATGAGCAGAGCAAGCAAACTCTCCAAAACGATCGCGCTTGCAGAGGGTACCGACGTGCGTGCGGCAAAAGCAGCGGAAATTCTTACGCAAAAGAACGTTTGCAAAGTCGTTCTCATCGGCAACGAAGAGGAAATCAAAACCAAATTCCCCGAAATCGATTTTACGGGCGTATCCTTTGACGATCCCAAGACAAGCGAGCACAGAGCAGAGTATGCAAACACTCTTTACGAACTTCGCAAAGCAAAAGGCATGACCGAAGAGCAAGCTCTCAACATCGTCACGACAAACAACATGTTCTATGCGTGCGTAGCGTTGAAACGCGGCGACGTAGACGGCGTTGTGGGCGGTGCGGTGTTCAGCTCCGCCGACGTATCGAGAGCCGCATTCCAAGTTATCAAAGCCGCTCCCGGCATCAGCTCGGTTTCAAGCTGTTTCGTAATGGTTCCGCCCGAAGATTTTAAATACAAAAAGTATCCTGCGTACATCTTCTCCGATTGCGCGGTTATTCCTTATCCCACCAGCGATCAACTCGCCGACATCGTCGTTGCGGCCGCTGACAGCGCAAAGAAGATTTGCGAAATGGATCCGAAGATCGCAATGCTTTCCTTCTCTACAAAGGGTAGCGCAAATCATGAATCCGTCGAAAAAGTGCGCGTTGCATATCAAAAAGTCAAAGAAGAACATCCCGAAATCGACGTTGACGGCGAGCTTCAACTCGACGCGTCCCTCGTTGACAGCGTGGCAAATCAAAAAGCACCCGGCAGCCCCGTTGCAGGCAAAGCAAACGTTCTCGTTTTCCCCAACCTCGACGCAGGCAACATCGGCTACAAGATCGCACAACGCTTTGGCAACTGCATGGCAATCGGACCTATCATGCAAGGTCTTGCTCTTCCCGTCAACGATTTGAGCAGAGGTTGCGTGGCAGAGGACATCGCGGCTGTTGCGGCAATCACGGCTCTTCAATCGGTAAAAGGCTAATTTAAGGGAGATACAAAATGAAAATTCTCGTTATCAACGCAGGCAGTTCTTCGCTCAAATACCAACTCATCGACATGGAAACCGAGCAAGCAATCCTCAAAGGACTTTGCGAGCGTATCACGTTCGACGGCGGTGAACTCACCCAAAAGACCGCGGACGGCAGAGTGCTCAATATCAAGCAAAACATGAAGGATCACACCCAAGCCATCGAGCTTGTGCTCAAAGCAATGGTAGATCCCGTTTACGGCGCAATCAAGTCAACGGACGAAATCAGCGCGGTAGGACACAGAGTGCTCCACAGCGGCGAGGACTTCGAGTCTTCCGTCGTCATCGACGACGAAGTCATCCGTATTTGCGAAAAGAATGCTGAACTCGGCCCGCTCCATATGCCAGGCAACATCGCCTGCATAAAGAGCTGCAGAGAAGTCATGCCCGGTGTGCCTATGGTTGCGGTGTTCGACACCACGTTCCACAGCACGATGCCTGCAAAAGCGTATATGTACGGTATTCCGTATTCCGTGTACGACCAATACAAAGTCAGAAAGTACGGTTTCCACGGCACTTCGCACAAGTTTGTCAGTGAAGAAACAATCAAACTTCTCGGCAAAAAAGACAGCAAAATCATCGTTTGCCACCTCGGCAACGGCTCGTCCATTTCCGCAGTCAAAGACGGCAAATGCATGGACACGTCAATGGGCTTTACGCCTCTTGAAGGTCTTGTTATGGGCACTCGTTCGGGCGATATCGATCCTGCCGCAAGCGAATTTATCCGCGCAAAACTCGGTTTGACTCCCGAAGAACTTGTGCAATATCTCAATAAAAAATGTGGCATGCTCGGCGTGAGCGAATTGAGCTCGGATATGCGTGATCTTGAAAAAGGCATCAACGAAGGCAATGAAAAGGCAAAACTTGCAGTCGAAGTTGCGGCTTACCGCATCAAAAAGTATATCGGTTCTTATGCGGCAACTCTCAACGGAGTGGACGCAATCGTCTTTACGGGCGGCATCGGCGAGCATAGCGACCTCATGCGCAGACTTGTTATGGAAGATATGGAATATCTCGGCGTCGATTTCGATTTCGAGGCAAACAAGAAGCACGAAGACGGCGTGAGAGTGATTTCAAAGCCCGACAGCAAAGTCAAAGTGCTCATTCTTCCCACCAACGAAGAATTGTCAATCGCAAGAGAAACCAAAGCACTCGCGCTTTAAGAATCAAAAATCCGACTTTTTCGGGCGATTTTGCATGATAAAACGCAACTTTGCCCGAAAATGAAAAAAATATATTATCAAATCACCGCAACTTTGATAAAAGCGTTTGACAACTTTTGTTAGATTTTATATAATCAAAAAGCTGTTTAAGCAAATGTTGCGAAAATATTGGAGGTAAGAAGATGGCAGTACCTAAAAATAAAGTGTCGAAATCCAAGACGAATTCTCGTTTTGCAAACTGGAAACTCAAAACACCCGGTCTCACCGAGTGCCCTCAATGCCACGAATTGATCAAGAGCCACCAAGTATGTCCCAAATGCGGATACTATGACGGTGAGCAAGTTGTTCAAAAAAAGAGCGAAAAATAATTTAAGCTCACTATTTGGCGAATAGCATTGTCAAAGCCCCTTGTCCGTCAACTTATGTACTTCAAGTACATTAGGGTTGCGGTGCAAGGGGCTTTTTGCGCTCTTCATCCAAATAGCGAGCTTAAATATATGATTAGAGATTTCTGCGACAACTCATTTTCAGTCGGTAAATCGTTTGCAAAAATCATTTGCTAAAACATGTAAAACACGATAGGTTGGGGCGGTGAAATATTTCTTGTAATATTCGCTTATATTTGCTATAATCTACTTTATTAAAACTATACAAGGTGATTTATGAAAATTATAGTTGACGCTATGGGCGGCGATCACGCTCCGTTGCAAATAGTTTTGGGAGCCGTAGACGCCATAAAGCAGGACAAGAGCCTTCAAGTCGTTCTTGTCGGCGATGAAAGCGCAATAAATCAATGTCTTTGCGACTGCAAGGATTATGACAAGAACAGATTGAGCATAATCGACGCAAAGGACGTCATAACAAACGACGATACTCCCACAACCGCAATCAGAACTAAAAAAGAGAGTTCGCTTGTCAAAGCGTTCGACGCACTCAATCACGACGAAGATGCGGGCGGATTTGTTTCTGCCGGTTCAACGGGCGCGGTTTTGGTGGGCGCATACCTCAAAGTCGGACGCATTAAAGGCGTAACTCGTCCCGCGCTTGCGCCCGTACTTCCTACGCTCAAAGGCAACGGTGTGGTGCTTTGCGATTGTGGCGCAAACGTGGATTGCAAGAGTATAAATCTCGTTCATTTTGCCATTATGGCAAGCGCATACGCAACCGCTATGTTGGGTGTAAAGAATGCTCGTGTAGGGCTACTCAACAACGGCGTTGAGGAACACAAGGGCAACGAACTCACAAAAGAAGCGTACACCTTGCTTTCAAAAACCGAAGGTATCAATTTTGTCGGCAACTGTGAGGCGAGAGATATTTTGAGCGGTGATTTCGACGTCGTGGTCTGCGACGGTTTCAACGGAAATATCGCGCTCAAATCGGCGGAAGGCACTGCAAACACCATGCTTTCGCTCATAAAAGAGGGCGTGTACGGCGGTGGACTAAAATGCAAACTCGGCGCGCTTATGCTCAAACCCGTTTTTGCCGGCGTAAAAAAGAAAATGGACTACAACTCGCAGGGCGGCGCATGCTTCCTCGGAGTGAAAAAAGTCGTCGTAAAGTCGCACGGAGCGTCCAAGGCTAAATCTATCACGGCAAGCATTTTGCAAGCAAAATCACTTGCGGAAAGCAAAATTTGCGAAAAAATCTCGGACGGTATGAGCGTGCTTTCAAAACTCGAAACCGAAGTGAACGACTGACATAAACGATTGATATGGAAGAAAAAGATATAAAAAAAGTCGAGAGAATAATCGGATATACGTTCAAAGACAAAGTTCTTTTGGAGCGTGCGCTTACTCACGGTTCTGCCTCGAAAAACGCACTTGAAAACTATCAGTCTTTGGAGTTTTTGGGGGACAGTATCCTTGATTTTATCGTTGCGAAACGTCTTATGGAAATCAATCCGAACGCACACGAAGGCACTTTGACGAGAATACGCGCGACAATCGTTTCAAGAGAACCGCTTGCCGAAGAAGTCAAAAAGCTCGGACTCGAGAATTTTCTCATCGTCGGCAAGGGCGAAAACGTTGCGTATATATCTTCACAGGCAAAAATCATGTCCGATTTGTTTGAATCTATGATTGCGGCGATATATCTTGACAGCAAGAGCATTGACGTTGCCGAGAAGTTTATTCTGTCAAAACTTGCAGACCTTTTCAACGGAAAATGCAAACATTTCGGCGAGGACGATTACAAGAGCAAACTCAACGAATTTGCATCTCGCAACGATGTTTCCGTACACTATGAAGAAGTCGAACGCACCGGTCCCGCGCACAATCCGACCTTTGTCGTCGAAGTGAAAATCAACACTTTCACCGCAGGCGTGGGCAAAGGAAAAACCAAGAGAGAAGCCGAGCAAAACGCGGCGAAAGTCGCACTCGACGGTTTACTCAAAAAATAGTATATAAGTAAAATTTGCAAAATTTCAAGATAACGGCAGTATATAATCTTATGTTTCACAAAAGTCGCAAATACGAATTTGCGACTTTTTCGATATTCTAACTAGATTAATATTAATAAAATATTTGCAATATCTATTATGTTTCACGGCGTTGTGAAACTTGTGTGAAACATTTTGAAAACCGCTTGTAAAAGATTGATTACTATGATATTATATAAAAGTATTAAAATAAGGTTAGGTGCACGATTTTGTTAAATTTCGTCAAAATCGAGGCGAGGGGCTTCAAGTCCTTTGCGGATAAAATCGAAATCCCTTTTCAAGAGGGTGTAACCGCGATTATCGGCCCGAACGGGTGCGGTAAATCAAACGTTGCAGACGCAATCCGCTGGACTTTGGGCGAGCAAAGCGCAAAATCTTTGCGCGGCAAAAACATGCAAGACGTCATTTTTGCCGGCACGGAAAAGCGCAAAAGCATGTCATATTGCGAAGTGTCCCTTGTTTTCAACAACTCCGATCAGCACATCTTTCCGACGATGCCGTTTGAAGAGGTGGTTATCACGAGAAAGCTCGACCGCAGCGGTTTGAGCGAGTATTACATAAACCACAATCGAGTGCGTATGCGCGACATCATTTCTCTTTTCCACGACACGGGTATCGGCAAAGAAGGCTATTCCATTATCGGACAGGGCAGAGTCGCGGAAATCATGTCCGCAAAACCCGGCGATCGTCGTCAGATTTTCGAAGAAGCGGCGGGCATTTCAAAGTTCCGCGCTCAACGTACGGAAGCGGAAAGGAAACTTGAAAAGACCGCTCTCAATCTCGAAACCTCAAACCAGGTTATCGACGAGATTCAAAAGCAAATCAATCCGCTCAAAAAGCAAGCCGAAACCGCAGAAAAATATTTTGCTTTGAAAGAGGACCTCAAAAAGAACGAGGTCAATTTGTATATCTACAATTACGAGAACAATCAAAGCATAAAGCAAAAGATTTACGATCGTTTGGCGGCAAGCGAAAAGGATCTCAAAGTCAAAGAAATGCAACTTGCCGAGTGCATAAGAAAGTACGACGATTTGAGAAGAGAAAGCGATGGCATAGATCGCGTTTACGAAGACAGCCACAACGAACTTGTCGTGCTCAAAGTCGACGCGGCGACAATCGCAGGTGCGGCGGAAGTTTTGCAAGAGAGAATCAAGAATATTCAAGGCGAAATCAATCGTTTGAACAGCGAGCTTCAATCCATCGACAATCAACTCACCGTTTCCGCTCAACTCATTCAAAAGACGGAAGAGAAAAAGGAAGCGGAGTTCGAAGCGTATCTTCAAACTAATCGCGAATCGGAGGCGTTGCAACAAAAATACGCGTCCCTTTCCAAGTCCTTGGCAGGTGCCGAAACCGACCTCGAAGCGCGAAATATCGACTACGTCAAAGCAATCGAAGACTTGGGCGCGCTCAAATCCAATCTTTCGGGATTTATAGCTGAAAAAGGCATAAACGACGAGAGAGCCAAGACGCTTTTGTCCCTTGTCAATCAACAAAAAGCTCGTCTTGACGAGGAGCTTACAAACCTCTCGATTTACGACGGCAAGGTCAAGTCCACAAAAGAGCGTATGCGTGCGCTCATGAGCGAGTACAACGAGGCACTTTCCGCAAAGCTGGAAAACCAAGAGGCGATTCAAAGCTATCAGGAAGACATCGTCAACCTCAACTCCAAACTCGGTTTGGCGCAAGGCAACCTCAATCTTTACACTTCCATCAAAAACGAGTATTCGGGTTATCAGGAAGCCGTCAAACGCCTTATGCAAGATAGCAAACACGATCCCGTGCTTGCCTCTAAAATCTGGGGCGTTTTGGCTGAAGTCATCAACGTTCCCGCCGACTTCGAAGCGGCAATCGAATACGCTTTGGGCGGCGCAATGCAAAACGTGCTTGTTGAAACCGAGCGCGACGCGAGCGACCTCATCAATTATTTGAAGCAGAAGGGTTACGGCCGCGTTACCTTCAGACCGCTCACGTCCTGCCGTCCTCGTCCGCTTACGAGTGAGAACAGGGGCGTACTCACCGAGCCGGGCTGCTACGGACTTGCAAGCGACCTCATCAAATACGACAAGAAATTCGACGGATTCGTACAAACGCTTTTGGGCGGTACGGTTGTCGTAAACAACATCGACAACGCAATCCGTATTTTCAAAAAGTACAATCAATCCATAAAAATCGTCACTTTGGACGGCGAAATCTTTTCGCGCGGCGGCGAGATCACCGGCGGTTCGAGAAGATCGCAAACGCAAGGTTTGCTTGCTCAAGAAAAGAAAATCGAGCAAGCGCAAGCCAATCTTGAAAAAATCAAGAACAATATCGCTCTTATCAACAACCAACGCGCAGAACGCGAGCAAGAACTCAAAGATTTGTCGGACAGAATCGAGGAACTCAACAAGGAAATCGGCGATCTCCGCATTGAGAACGGTTTGAACGAGGACAAGTCGAAACAAGCGTACGAGGCGACCCAAACTTTGCAAGAGGAAATCGCAAAGAACTCCGAAGAGTATGAAATCGTCAAAGCGCAAATAAAAGAACTCGAACAGAAAATAAGCTCTATCGACGAGTTGGAAAAGGTTGTTGCGGAGAAGAAAGAGGAATACACCTCTATGCTCGAATCGTCCAAGAGCACAAGCTCCGAGCAAAAGAGCGAAAGAGAAATCATGACGGAGCAAGTGACCGAAATGAGAGTCAAACTTGCGGGACACAAGAGCATTTTGGACTCCTGCGATCAAGAGCTGTTCCGTTACAAACGTGAAAGAGAATCGCTCGAAGACGAGAAACTCGATATCATTGCTTCGTTGAAGCGAGAGCAACAAAATCTCGACAATATTTCTAACGCTCCCGAAAAGACGGTGTTTTCAAAAGAAGACGAGGCGCGTATCGCAACGCTCGAAAAGCAAATTGCCGACCTCAATGCAAGAAAACGCACCATATCCGACGAACTCGTCGCGCTCGACCAGGACAAAACTCGTATTGCCGACGAGAGAATGGCGTTGAACGAAAAGAAAGTACGTGACGAAAACATGCTCGAAAACGTGGATATCGAAATGCGCACGCAGCAACAACATATTCTCGAAGAATACGATTTGACTTACGCAAGCGCGCTCGAATTTAAAGATCCCGAATTCAAATCGTACGGTGCCATCACGGTTATATCCGACCTCAAAAAATCGATAAACCGCCTTGGTGACGTCAACCCGCTTGCTCTTCAAACCCTCAAAGAAACAGAGGAAAGATTGCAAGAGCAAACGACCTATCGCGACGACATTCAAAAGGCATACGACGACATCGTCACCATCATCAACGAGCTTACCGGCGAGATGCAAACGAAGTTTTCTGACGCATTCGACCAAATCAGCGAAAACTTCAAGGATGTTTTCCAACAACTCTTCGGCGGTGGTAAAGGCGAGCTGCGTTTGAACATGCAAGACACCGACGACGTGCTTGAAGCCGGCATTGACATCTATGCTCAACCTCCGGGAAAGAAACTCCAAAACATCAGCCTTTTGAGCGGTGGCGAGCAAGCGTTGACGGCAATCTCGATCTTGTTTGCAATCCTCAAACTCAAGCCGATGCCGTTCTGCGTGCTGGACGAAATCGAGGCGGCTCTCGACGACGCAAACGTCAACTTGTTTGCAGAGTTCCTCAAAAAGTTCAGTGACTACACGCAATTTATCGTCATCACGCACAGAAAACCGACCATGCGTCACGCAGATACGATTTTCGGTGTTACGATGGAAGAAAAGGGCGTCACGAAGATCGTTTCGATTGAGTTTGAAGAAGCGGCGAAACACGCAAAATAATCTGCGCCAAGGCAATGTCATTGTGCAGGATTGCGCAATGACAAGAGCCTTGCTAGATTATTTTGCTACTGATCGCGCAAGCCCTCTTTGCTCTCAAAATAAGAGGGACAAAAACTCAAACCGCAATTCCGCGCGAGTTGCTTGCTTGATGAAATTTGTCGGTGGGGACACCCACACCCGAATGCCAAGGCAACGTCATTGCTCAAACGGCGTTGCGATTATGGCAACCGACCAGAATGTCATTCAGAGGAGCAAAGCGACGTGGGAATCCCCTAAATAGAAACGCGACACAGTGGCGATTGCCATTGACCGCACTTGTTCTCGCAATCACTACCGCGCAGAAAATCTTTGCTATCAGCTCGAGTAGGGACAAAAACTCCTGCCACAATTTCGCAAGATTGTCTGTTTGGTGGGTGCGTGCGTTGCACGCAAGCGGATAAACGAAAACTTATTCAGGGCATTCTTATACACGGAATGTGCATATTCAGGGTGCGAGCCGCAACGG
>UMHM01053828.1_pt1 | contig 89585 bp, 83 predicted proteins | sample 1965501 | NCBI WGS metagenome assembly UMHM01 (sample SAMEA4836095, study PRJEB28245) | human gut metagenome | biome: gut microbiome; material: fecal sample | place: Denmark | collected 2008
CGTCAAAATGTCCTTGCGCAGTTAAAGGAGCGATATTATGAAGACGATAGGATTAGTAGGCGGAATGAGCTGGGAAAGCACGGTTACATACTATAAAATCATAAACGAGTGCGTAAAGGAAAGGCTTGGCGGGCTTCATTCGGCGAAAATCCTGCTTTACAGCGTTGATTTCGCGGAGATTGAGCGCTGTCAGGCGGCGGGCGAGTGGGATAAAAGCGCGCATATTCTCTCGGACGCGGCGATGCGGCTTGAATTTGCGGGAGCGGATTTTATCGTAATCTGCACGAATACGATGCACAAGGTCGCGCCGCAGATTGAGGAGAATATTCACATTCCCATTCTTCACATCGCCGACGCGACAGCGGACGAGCTTTTACGCAGTAATATCAAAAAAACCGCGCTTCTCGGAACAAAGTACACTATGACGCAGGATTTTTACAAATCGCGGCTTATTGCGCGCGGAATTGATGTCATGGTTCCCGATGAACGCGGAATTGAAACGGTAAACCGCGTTATTTACGATGAACTTTGCCTTGGGATTATCTCGGAGAAATCCCGCGCGGAATACGCTGAAATTATCGCAAATCTAAAGGAAAGAGGCGCAGAAGCGGTTATTCTCGGCTGTACCGAAATCGGTCTGCTGATACGTCCGGAGGACTCGGTTCTGCCGGTTTTCGACACGACTGTTATACATGGCAGAGCGGCTGCTCTGAAAAGTCTTTGAGAGCGGTTTGCGGAAAAAAGACAAAGCGAGGTGCGTTATGAAAAAGCGGTATTTGGCGGTTAATATTCTGTTTTTCGCCGCAATAATGGCGGCTGACGCTGCGTATGCGCTTACAAACGAGATTGCCGTAAAAGCCGCGGCAAGCCTTTTGTTTACTGCGGAGTGCGCGTTTAACACGGTCGTCTGCGCGAGAAAAAAAGCGGGAATGAAGTTTCCGATTTTGCTTCTTTCGGCTGTGGCGCTGGCATGCGCGGCGGATATTACGCTGAATTTCAAATTCATTGTGGGAATGTTATTGTTCGGAATAGGACACATTCTGTATTTCGTTTCGTACTGCGTCCGCGAAAAGTTTTCGCCGAGGGATTTTATTCCCCGCCGCCGTGAGTATCGCGGGGCTGCTCGCTATAATTCTGTTCGCTCCGATTTTGGATTTTGGAGGAGATACGTTTATGCAGACCGCCGTTTGCGTTTACGCGGCCATAATTTCGGTTATGGTCGGGAAGTCGCTTTCCGACGCCTTTCACAGACGAACTTCTCTCAATATCCTGATTGCCGCGGGAAGCGTTCTCTTCTGGATTTCGGATTTCGCGCTGATGTTCAGCAAATTCGGAAAAGTTCCGTTTGCGGGACTTGTCTGCCTTTTCACATATTATCCCGCGCAGTTTGTTCTCGCGCTGTCGCCGCTTGTATATGCTCTCGTATATGAGAAATCCGCCGAAAAAAGCCCGCTTGGGTGATTTTCTTGAAAAATAACGCCAACACATAAAAACCGCCTCGGAAAGCTGTTCCGAAGCGGTTTTGTTTATTCGTGAAATAGGATTAAACCTTGAGTTTCTCAACCATTTCAAGCATAAGCTTCGACTGGGAAGAAAGCTCTTCGCAGGAAGCCGCGGACTGCTGCGCCGTGGAGGAATTGTTCTGGATAACCTCGCTGATGTCGTTAATTCCGCCGGTAGCCTGTTCGAGGTCGCCCGCCTGCGCGGTTGCGTCGTCTGCGATTTCTTTGACAAGCTCTGCCGCCTGCTTTGACTTTTCGGTTACGCTGTTGATAGCGGAAGCGGCTTCGTGAGCGATTTCAATTGATTTTGCGACCGCTTTGAGCGTGCTGTCGATGATAGCCTTTGTGGAGTTCGCGGAAGCGGCGGATTTCGCGGCAAGATTTCCGACTTCCGTTGCAACAACGGCAAATCCCTTGCCCGCAGCGCCCGCTCTCGCCGCCTCGATTGAAGCGTTAAGCGCGAGAATATTCGTCTGGAACGCGATATCTTCGATTGCTTTGATAACCTTCGCGATATCGCCGGATTTCTTTTCAACAACGTCCATCGCTGTAATCAGATTTTCCATTTCAACGGTCTGCTGCTGCATTATATTCGAGCAGTCAAGACTGATTTCAGAAGCGGAACGCGCGTTTCCTGCGGTTTTGTTGACGTTGTCGCTGATGCCGGAAATGGTTGAAGAAAGCTGGTCGATTGTCGCGGACTGGCGCTGAGTACCCTCGGCGAGCGCCTGAGTTCCGCCCGACATCTGCTCTGCGCCGAGCGCGACGTTTTGGGAGGAGGTTGTAACGTTTGAGATAATTTCGCCGAGATTTGCGTGAATTTGTTCAAATGCGTTCTTAATCGAGATGAAATCGCCCGTATATTCGAGTGCAGGCTGTTTTGTAAAATCGCCGTCAGCCATTGTTTCAAGCACGTTTACGATGTCGCGTATGTAGGAATTGAGCGTCTGCTTCGATTCAATAAGCGCGTTTGCGAGAAGCCCCACTTCGTCCTTGTTGTATTTGAAGTTTCGGTTCGGCTTGTTGAAGTCGATGTTCTTAATATCACGGCATTCTTCAATGAGCGCTTGGACTGGGCGCTTGAAGTCCTTTTTCATAATTTTAACAATGATTAAAGCCGATATCGCCGCAAGAACAACACCTATCAGGCAGGTCAAGAAAATGTTTCGTATAAGGGTTGCATTGTAGCTTTCTGCAGAAAATCCTGCGAAATATGAGCCTATAATTTTGCCGTTTGTGTCTTTCATCGGCTCATAGTGAACGAAATAGGGTTTGCCGTTGATATTTGTAAGATTTTGATAAGCGTTTCCGTTTTTGACGGTTTCCCAGATTGCCGCGCTCATTTTCTGACCGGTAATGCGCTTTCCGGTGCTGTCAACAATGGTTGTGTTATAGCAGACGTCTTCGAGAAAGAGCGAAACTTCGCAGTCTGTCTTAATCTTGAGTTTGTCGACAAAGCTTGTTTTGTCGAGATTTGTTCCGACAAGGAAAGAATAGCCGCCCAAATCATCTGTAAGATAAGTCGCCAAAAGGTTTCCCGAAGCCTCGAAAAGACCTGTCGCGGGCTTGAAATCAGCGGGAACTTTGGCATTGTTCGACGTCCAGACAACTTTTCCGTCCGCGACAATGCAAAGGAAATCCTCGTCATCGCGCTTGTCGTTATCCCACCACTTCGTCATCTGCTCGGTATCGTTTGTTGAACCGTGCGCGATAACCGATTTGCTGATATATTTCAGCGAGTTTATTTCAATTTCGGTTTCGCTTTCAATTGTATCCGAGCCGCTTTTTACAAGCGTAAATGTAACGTCTTTCAAATTAAAAGCATACATAAACGCGGTGATGGTTACGGAAAACGCAACTGTAATCGCAAGAAGAATTATGCTGATAACCGTGACTTTTGTGCCAAGACTGTGCTGTTTTTTAAACATAACACATACCTCCGATAAAATATAATGTATATATTTTACCACATTTTGAATATTTTTTCAATATTAAAACGTTTTATGTACTAACTTTTATGGCAAAATCGGCGTTTTGTATAATATTTGCGGCGCTATTTTTGCAGAAATAACCAAGCGGAAGATTGATACAAATGTCGAAAAAAATAAACAAAAATGTATGCGTAAAATTGTTGAAATCGTATACGCATCGCTTAGCATTGGGCTTTGGAAGAACAAATATGTGCAAAAAAACAAAAAATGCTCTTGAAATCAAAGCCAAAATGTGTTATTATTATAGGGATATAATTATAAACATACTTTGCGTATGGGAACGGAGAAGAAAATGCCAAAAAGACAGGACATAAACAAGATACTTATTATCGGTTCCGGCCCTATCATCATAGGACAGGCGTGCGAATTCGACTATTCGGGAACGCAGGCGTGCAAGGCGCTCAAAAAGCTGGGATATGAAATCGTGCTGGTAAACTCGAACCCCGCGACGATTATGACAGACCCTGATGTCGCAGATATCACATATATTGAGCCGCTGAACGTTGACAGACTTACGCAGATAATCGAGAAAGAGCGTCCGGACGCACTTTTGCCGAACCTCGGCGGTCAGTCGGGGCTTAACCTATGCTCCGAGCTTGACGAAGCGGGCGTTCTCGAAAAATACAATGTTAAGGTAATCGGCGTGCAGATTGACGCAATCAAGCGCGGCGAGGACAGAATTGAATTTAAGCACACAATGGAAAAGCTCGGCATTGAAATGGCGAGAAGCGAGGTTGCATATTCCGTTGAAGAAGCGGTTGCAATCGCGGAAAAGCTGAAATATCCCGTTGTTCTCCGTCCTGCATACACAATGGGCGGCGCAGGCGGCGGAATGGTTTATAATGTCGAGGAGCTGAAAGTCGTCTGCGCGAGAGGACTTCAGGCGAGTCTTGTCGGACAGGTTCTCGTAGAGGAGTGCATAAGCGGCTGGGAAGAGCTGGAGCTTGAGGTTGTCCGCGACGCGAAGAACAATATCATCACGGTTTGCTTTATCGAGAATATCGACCCCGTGGGCGTTCACACAGGCGATTCGTTCTGCTCGGCGCCTATGCTCACCATTCCGGAGGACGTTCAGAAGCGCCTTGAGAAGATGTCTTACAGCATTGTCGAGGCAATCGAGGTTATCGGCGGGTGCAACTGCCAGTTTGCGCGCGACCCCGAAACCGGACGCGTTGTCGTAATCGAAATTAATCCGAGAACATCGCGTTCTTCAGCGCTTGCTTCAAAGGCGACGGGATTCCCGATTGCGCTTGTTTCGGCTATGCTCGCGTGCGGTCTTACGCTTGACGAAATCCCCTGCGGCAAGTACGGAACGCTTGATAAATACAAGCCCGACGGCGATTATGTCGTTATAAAGTACGCGCGCTGGGCGTTTGAGAAGTTCAAGGGTGCCGAGGATAAGCTCGGAACGCAGATGAAGGCTGTCGGCGAGGTTATGAGTATCGGCAAGACCTACAAGGAAGCGTTCCAGAAGGCAATCCGCAGCCTTGAAACGGGAAGATACGGACTTGGTTTCGCGCGCGATTACAACAAGCTTTCAAAGGACGAGCTTCTAGCGAAGCTGCGTTATCCGACAAGCGAGCGGCAGTTCGTTATTTACGAAGCGCTGAGAAAAGGCGCGACAATTGACGAGATTTACAATCTTACTAAGATAAAGAAATGGTTTTTGGAGCAGATGAAGGAGCTTGTCGAGGAAGAAAACGCGCTGCTTGAACACAAAGGCGCCGTTCCCGATGAGAACACGCTGCGCAGGGCAAAGCAGGACGGCTTCTCCGACCGCTATCTGAGCCGGCTTCTTGGCGTTACCGAGGAGGACGTGAGAAACACGCGCCTTGGCTTCGGTATCCGCGAGGCTTGGGAGGGAGTTCACGTCAGCGGCACAGAAAATTCCGCTTATTATTACTCGACTTACAACCTCAAAGAGGACAAAAGTCCGTCAAATTCCGACAAGCCGAAGATTATGATTCTCGGCGGCGGTCCGAACAGAATAGGTCAGGGCATCGAGTTCGATTATTGCTGCGTTCATGCGGCGCTGGCGCTGAAAAAGCTCGGATTTGAGTCGATTATCGTAAACTGCAACCCCGAAACCGTTTCCACGGACTATGATACCTCTGACAAGCTTTATTTCGAGCCGCTTACGCTTGAGGACGTTCTCTCCATTCACGAGAAAGAGAAGCCTGTCGGCGTTATAGCGCAGTTCGGCGGTCAGACTCCGCTCAATCTTGCGGGCGATTTGAAGAAGTACGGCGTGAATATACTCGGAACTTCTCCCGAAACCATCGACGAGGCAGAGGACAGAGATTTGTTCCGCGCGATGATGGAGAAACTCGGTATTCCGATGCCCGAAAGCGGAATGGCTGTGAATGTTGACGAAGCGCTTGAAATCGCGAACAGAATAGGTTATCCCGTTATGGTTCGCCCGTCCTACGTTCTCGGCGGACGCGGAATGGAAGTTGTTCACGATGATGAGATGATGCGCGTTTATATGTCGGCGGCAGTCGGCGTAACCCCCGACAGACCTATCCTCATCGACCGATTCCTCAACCACGCGACAGAGTGCGAAGCGGACGCGATTTCGGACGGCGAACACTGCTTTGTTCCTGCGGTTATGGAGCATATCGAGCTTGCGGGCGTTCATTCGGGCGACTCTGCGTGTATTCTTCCCGCGAAGAACCTCACGAAGAAGCAGGTTGACACAATCCGCGATTACACGAAGCGTATCGCCGTTGAAATGGGTGTTCGCGGACTTATGAATATGCAGTACGCAATCGAGGGCGACACGGTTTACGTTCTCGAGGCTAACCCGCGCGCGTCGAGAACCGTTCCGCTGGTATCGAAGGTCTGCGGAATAAATATGGTTCGGATTGCCACGGATATAATCACGCTTCCGCTTACGGGCAGGCCTTCTCCTGTGCCCGCGCTGCGCGAAAGGGTTGTTAACCATTACGGCGTGAAAGAAGCGGTCGTTCCGTTCAATATGTTCCCGGAGGTTGACCCGGTTCTTGGTCCGGAAATGCGTTCAACGGGCGAGGTTCTCGGTATTTCGCCGTCGTTCGGAGAGGCTTATTATAAGGCTCAGGAGGCAACGCGCACATCGCTTCCGTCCGAGGGTACGGTTCTGCTCTCGGTATGCGACCGCGATAAGCCGGAGCTTGTTGAAACGGCAAAAGCGTTCTATTCGCTCGGATTTAAGATTATCGCAACGGGCAAGAGCTTTGAGATGATTAAGGAAGCGGGAATCCCCGTTGAGCGTATATTCAAGATGTACGAGGGCAGACCGAATATCGCAGACCAGGTTGCAAACGGCGAAATTCAGCTTATAATCAACACTCCCGCGGGCAAGGACGCTGTAACCGATGACAGCTACATCAGAAAGGCTGCGATTAAGCACCGCGTTCCGTATATCACGACAATGGCGGCTGCAAAGGCAAGCGCCGAGGGTATCCGCGCAATCAAGGAGAAGACGCACTTCGGCGTGAAGTCGCTCCAAGCGCATCACGCGGATATTTCCGAGTTATAAAAAGCATATTCCCCGCTTATCGGAAGGCGAGCGGGGAATTTTTGTTAAATCTTGACAAACGGCGGGAAAAGGTGTAGGATATTAATAGAAAAAGTATCTGCGAAAGGGTTGTTGTAATGAAAAAGAGCGGTAAAATTTGTGGCGCGGTTCTTGCGGCGGCGCATATGCTTACGCTTACCGCGTGCAATAGCGGTACATCGCCGAGTGAAACTTCGGGTAATTTCGGCAATTCGGCTTCTTCGTCAAGCGAAACTCCGTTGGAACAGCCGAACGGCATTGGCGCGGAAGACGACGCGATAGGGGAAACGCCCGCGTCCGATTTTGAATTTGAATTTGACTCGAAAACCTTCGGTATGTCTGTTTAAAAAATACATAGGCAATGAGGAAAACGTGATTATTCCGCGTTCCGCGAAAGGCTTTAACGTCACGAAAATATGCTGTACCGCGTTTGTGAGATGCGATGTAGCAAGCGTTACCCTTCCCGAAACGATAAAGAAAATAGAAATGGGCGCTTTTTTGCTTGTTTTAAACTTAATAGCATAACAATTCCCGACGGAGTTAAGAGAATAGAAAAGTACGCGTTCGAGGGCTGTTCCGCGGAGATTTACTACAAAGGCAAGACCTACGCCGAATTTGATTATGATGAACTCTATATACTGTTTGAATAAAAAATCACCGTCCGAGCGAAAAACCCGGACGGTTTTGCGTATTTTACCCGATTATCTCAAATCAGCTCTTCATCTTGAAAGAGAGGCAGTCTGTGCACTGAACAACGGTGGGGTTTGCTTCGTGAGTGCCGACTTCAATCTTGTCGAGCGAGCAGAAATCCTCGCAGCAGCAATGATGTTCGCAGTTGTGGATTGTACAGCCAATGTGCTTGTTTGCGTATTCGGTTCCCATAATAAAATCTCCTTGAGTGAAGTTTTCGCGGTTTTTGCCGCAAAACTATTTTGAGTTCTGAGAAGATTTTTATTCTTGACAAAAAATTCCGATAAAAAACTTCGCCGCAAAAGCAGCGAAGCCGTTTTTATTCCGAAAGATAGGATTTTACAAGCACCTGCAAAAGCTCGTCGCGGTCAATGTGACGAATTAGTCCTCTCGCGTTGTTGAACGTGGTGATGTATGTAGGGTCCTCGGAAAGGATATATCCAACGAGCTGATTTATCGGATTATATCCCTTCTGCTTCAGCGCGTCGTAAACGGTCATAAGGATTTCCTTCATCTCGTTTTCCCTGTCCTCGTGAACCGAAAATGCAATCGTTTTGTCCTGCATATTTATCATTCCTTCCCTAAATTTATTATCTTACACAATTATTATACACTTTTTCCGCGAAAAAAACAACCACATTTATTAAATTCAAACCCGCCTTTGCCTAAAATCTCCGATTATAACAAATTTATTTGATATTCTTTGGTGAAAATAAACAAAAAACACTCTGCAAAATCTACATATTTATAAAATTTGATAAAACACTTGTATATCTTGTATAAATATGTTATAATAAGAAAAGGAGTTCTGCGCGTAACTGTGCGGAATGAGAATTTTTTCTACGAGGGGAGTATTTGGTATGTCAGTCGGCGACGGCGGTTTCAGCACCCAGATGGGCGGTTTCAACAAAAATGAGGTTAACGAGTACATAAGCAATCTTCGCAAGAAGATGAACGAGCTTGAAGCGGAAATGAAAGAAAACGACAGCAAGGTTAGGGCTGCCGTTAAAATTGCAGACGAGGCTGAAAGCAGAATTCAGAATCTTGAAAAGACAAAGAATGAGAAAATTTCCGAACTTGAACAGCAGATTAAGTCCGACCGTAAAAAGACCGAGGATTTGCTTAATCAGATAGACGATTTGAAGAGAAAGGTTAAAAATCAGGGCGCGGGTTCTTCGGGCGCTTCTTCCGCAGAGGCGCAGAAGCAGGCTTCCGAGGTTATCGAAAAGGCGAACAAAACCGCCCGCGAAACGGTTGACGCTGCGAATAAAACCGCGCGCGAGGTTGTTGAAAAGGCAAAGCATACCGCGAATGAAATTGTCGCAAACGCTCAGAACGCTTCTGCGGCGAGCGGCGGTTCGTCGGTTAATCTCGACGGATTTATGAGCGAGCTTCGCGGCTTCCTCGACAGCGTAAACAGCGGCTGCAAGTCCATTTTCGACAAGGCGCAGGAAATTTCTTCGCAAAGCCCCGCTGAGCCGAAAGCTGTTGATATTCCCGATTTTTCGGGCTTTGAAGCGCCCAAGGCGGCTGCCCCCGAAGCGGAAATTCCCGCGGCGGCTCCCGCGTTCGGCAAGCCTGAGCCTATAAACGATATTTCCTTTGACGATATCGAAAAAATCGGTTCCGATGACGCCGAGCCGAACGCTTTCGACGACGATATGATGAGCGGTTTCGGCAGTCTTGACGAGCCTGTTTCCGAGGTTAAGGAGAACGATACTTCTCACCACAGCAAGGCTTCGTTTGATATGGACTTCGACAAGGAGCTTATCGCGCAGACCGTTCCCAGCAGCAGCCTAAACGCAAACGAGGTTGACGAGGACCTTCTCGCGGCTGTACGCAGGGAAGAGGAGAAGTTTGCCGTTCAGCCTGCCAACGGCAGAGAAGACTTCGATATGAACAATATGAGTATGGACGACGATAACGCTGACGACGACGGCGCCGAGGCTATGAGAAGAATGCTCGCAGAGGCTGAAGCGGCGTTTGGCGGCGGAAGCTCGCTTGAATATGACGCGGATAATCAGCAGGACGACGAGCCTGCGCCTGCGGCAAACTCCGACAATCCTTGGGAAGATTTGCAGAAGCAGCTTGAGGCGATGGAACAGAGCGGTAATTTCGGCGAAAGCGAGCCTGAAAGCGCTTCGGAAGAGCCTGCCGCGCAGCCGTCCGCGATAGACGACCCGCAGGTTCCCACAACCGACGACTCGTCTATCTGGGATTTCAGCAGCGATTCCGGTTCTTCGTCAGACGATGATGATATGAGTTCGGATATTTTCGCGAATTTCTGATTGATTTACAACAAGGAGCCGAAGGCAATTTCGGCTCTTTGCTCTGAATTTATGGTGGATTATGATTGAACTTAACACTTCTGAACTGAAAGAAAAGGCGAAAACGCTTAGAGCGGGCGATAAGGTTTTGCTTTCGGGTACGGTTTACACTTCGCGCGATGCCGCTCATAAGCGCATTAGGCAGCTTATAGAGGAGAATAAACCGCTTCCCTATGAGCTTTCGGGCGCTGCGATATATTACGCGGGTCCAACGGGTACAAAGGAAGGTATGGTTATCGGGTCGTGCGGTCCGACAACTTCGGGCAGAATGGACGTTTATTCGCCGATGATGCTTGATATGGGGCTTTCCGCGATGATAGGCAAGGGAGAGCGCTCCGAAGCGGTCTGCGAAGCAATCAGGCGTAACGGCGCGGTTTATTTCTGCGCAATCGGCGGCGCGGGCGCGCTTGCCTGCAAGTGTATCACGGAATGCGAGGTTATTGCGTTCGAGGATTTGGGCTGCGAGAGCGTAAAGCGGTTGAAATTTGAGAAATTTCCGCTTATAGTTGCGGTAGATTGCGTTGGCGGGGATATTTTCAAGTCCGGAAGAGAACGCTATAAAAGCTGATTTTTCTGAAATTTTGGTGATTTTGTATAGATAAACGGGGCAATATTCATTAAAACGCTGTTTTTTGGCAGGAAAACAAAATAAACTGTTGACAAATTTTGCGGAATGTGATAAAATAAGGGGAGTGAAATCCACACGTTTTGGGAGGAGCTATGGAGGATTATTCCAAGTTGAGCGATAAAGAGCTTTTGCGGGATAATTCGTCCGACAGCGGTAAAATTGCCGAGCTTGTTTCCCGTTATATGAAAAGCGTGTTTTCTCTCGCAAAAAAGTATTCCCGTTTCGCCGATTACGAGGAACTTGTGTCGGACGGTATGCAGGGGCTGCTTTCGGCTATTAGGAATTATAACGATGAAAAAGGCGAGTTTTCGTCATTTGCGGCGGTTTGTATTAATAACAGACTGAAAAATACCGTGAAAAAGTCGTCTAACCGCAGGAAAAATCTCGTTGATGAGGACGAGCTGCGTGAAATTCCGGACAGTTCGCCGACGCCGGAAGAACGGGTTATCGAGAGAGAAAACAGCGAAGATGTCCGAAACAGCCTGAAAGCGGAGCTTTCCCCGCTTGAGCTGCGGTGTATTGAGTGCGCGGCTATGGGAATGTCTTACGATGAAATCGCGAGAAGGCTGAATGTGGACAAAAAGTCCGTTGATAATGCACTTTCAAGGGCGAGAGCCAAGGTGCGGAAAATTATGGGCGGTAGTTTGTGAAAAAGCTGCTTTGGCTTTGGCTGCGCGGCTTCTATATGTCCCGATAGCATAAATGTTAATGCGTTGCGGCGACGGTTGTTCAAGCTGTCCGATGCAAAGATACGGGTGCAAGACCTGTCGGGCAAATCAATATTTTTTTAAGGGGTATACTTATGTACACTGACAAGACACTGAAATGCAAGGATTGCGGAGCTGACTTTGTTTTCACCGCGGGCGAACAGGAGTTCTACGCTGAAAAGGGCTTCGAGAACGAGCCGCAGAGATGCAAGGCTTGCCGCGACGCGAAGAAGAACGCAAGCAGAGGTCAGAGACAGTTCTTCGAGGCAACCTGCGCTGTATGCGGCGGAGTTGCAAGAGTTCCTTTCGAGCCGAAGGGCGACAGACCTGTTCTGTGCAGCGAGTGCTTCGCTAAGCAGAAGGGTGAATAATCAAATTAATGCGCGAAATTGATTTTTCGCACCGAATTGTACCGAGCATACCTCTAGTTGGTTACCCCGGCATCGTTTTGGTTAAGGCATGACATTTGGAAGCAGCCGTTTTTTGCGGCTGCTTTTTTCTGCCTTTTTTTACAAAGAATTTTCATAATTTTTGCGTTTATAATATTAACAGCCTTTTTATTCCTTTGGGATAAAAGGATAATGCGAAGAAAGGAAACGCTTTTTTATGAAAAAGACAATTTTTACCGTGCTTTTGTGCGGTTCTCTTGTATTAACGCTTGCGGGCTGCGGAGGCGGCAACAGCTCGGATATATCCTCCGATATGTCGTCCGGTGAAAGCACCGAAGAAATCTCATCTTCCGAAAGTTCTTCGGAAAATGAAAGTTCCGCTGATATCAGCGATGACAGCGGTTCAAACCCGATTGTTGACAACAGCAGTCTTGATTATCCCGATAATCGCGCGGGAAGAATGGCTGCTGCGGCGCTTAAAACCGATGAGTGGCCTTATATGCAGGTTGTAAGCGACCCCGAAGTAATCGGCACGATGTTTTCGACGGATAAGGGTGTTACGTTCAACCTCGACGACCTTGAAGAATACTGCTTTTGCTCAAATCTTATAAGCGCGCAGCTCAACGAGGTTATTATCGTGAAGCCCGTAAACGGCAGGGAAGGCGCTGTTCAGGACGTTCTTGACAGCTATCTTAACTACACGCAGAACGGCGCGGCGTTTTATCCCGACCAGGAAATAAGCGCGGCGGGCGCGGTTTCGGGCAAAACGGCGGATAATTATATGTATCTCATCGTTCACGAAAACGGCGCCGCAATCGCCGACGCAATCAAGGAAGTTATGTGACGGCATATCGCAAAGAACCGCAAAAACGCTCTCCTTTTTCGGGAGAGCGCTTTTTCTATTCATCATCACATTTTTGCTTCTTTTTGACTTTTTTTCGCCATTTAACACACTCGGTCAGAAGATATTCAATCTGTCCGTTTACAGAGCGAAAATCGTCCTCCGCCCACCGCATAAGCTCATTGTAAAGCGCTGCGGAAAGCCGCAGGGGGACTTGCTTTTTGGCGTCTTTTTTTTCTTCCGACATTTCGCTCGTCGCCTTCCTTCAGATTTCATCAATAAACCGAACCGCTGTTTACGATAGGCTGAGCGTCCTTGTTTCCGCAGAGAACGACAAGCAGGTTGCAGACCATCTGCGCTTTGCGCTCGTCGTCAAGCTCAACAACGTTATTCTCGGAGAGCTTGTTAAGCGCCATCTCAACCATTCCCACAGCGCCGTCAACGATTTTTTGGCGCGCCTCGATAATTGCGTTCGCCTGCTGACGCTGAAGCATTGCCGCGGCGATTTCCTTTGCGTAAGCCAGGTTCGTTATCCTTGCCTCGATAATCTCAAGTCCCGCAATCTCAACGCGCTCCTGAAGCAGTTTTTTGAGCTGTTCGGATATCTCAACGGACGAGCCGCGAAGCGTTTTTTCATCGTTGTCGGTTGAATCGTAAGGATAGCAGCGCGTAACGTCGCGAAGCGTTGAATCCGCCTGCGTTGAAAGGAAGGTGCTGAAATTATCCACATTGAAAACAGCCTTCGCCGTGTTTACAACGCGCCAGATAACCACAATTCCGATTTCAATGGGGTTGCCTTGTTCATCATTTATTTTCTGCATCTCGTTGTTGTGGGTCATCGTTTTGAGCGAAATTTTGCGGTTAATCACGGTTGTGGTTATCGCGCCGTTCGGAGCGAACGAAGCGACAAATCTTCCGCTCTCGTTTTTCGGCGAAACCGCTCCGCAGAAAGGGTTTACGAAGAAGAACCCCTCTTTTTTCAGCGTGCCTATGTACTTGCCGAAAAGCGTGAGAACAAGCGCTTCGTTCGGCTTCATAATCCTAAGTCCCATAAACGGAATCCAGCCTATGCAGAGATAAACGAGCGAAATCACAAATCCCGCTCCCACAAGCGCGGACGAGCTGCTGTCCATCTCGACAGCGCAGACAATAACTCCCGCAAGCGCCGCGATAAGCAGAATTATCGTTATAAACAGCACTGCCCAGCCGCTCGTGGTTTTCGCGTCTTTTTCTTCATAAATGTTGTCTTTAATCATATTTTCCATAACAAACCTCTCTTAATCCAAAATAAATATGATATCAAATTGATATCTTAATGAGATTATACCACGTCCATATAAATTTGTCAAGAGGGTTTCGCAAATTTATTTTCTTTCAAGACCGGAATTTGCGGGATTATCGATTAAATCGCCGTTTTCCGTGAAACGAGAGCCGTGACAAGGACAGTCCCAAGTGTTCTCATCCTTGTTTTTCTTCAGCGCACAGCCCATATGCGGACAGCGCGGCGCTGTCGGCGTGACGAGGTTTTTCGCGGCGTTAAGACCATTCACGAAAAGCTGTTTTGTGAGAACGCTTCTTGATGGGTTGAATACGGGTGCATTTTCGTTCTCGTTTCCGAGAATTTTATCGCGTATAATCTCCGCTGCGGCAAGCGAATTTGTCATACCCCACTTGTTGAAGCCTGTTATAACGTAGAGGTTGGGCGTTTTCGCGCTGTAATTCCCGATATACGGCAGTCCGTCAAGCGTTATGCAGTCCTGTGCCGCCCATGAGTTCGTGATTTTTGCGCGAGGGTAATGTTCCTTTGCGAACGCGAAAACCTCGCTCGATTTTGACGGGCAGCCGGTTTTATGAGCGCCGCCGCCTACCAGCGTGACGCTTGACTTTTCTTGTTCAATAGTGTTCTCAATGCTGCATTTACGGAAAGAAAGCCCGTTTTCGTCCGCGTCCATAAAAATCCCGTCGGGAAACTCAATATTTTCAAGCGCGATAACGTGCGAACGGCTCTGATACATTTTGAGAAAATAGCTTCCGTGGCTGTTTATGAAAGGAAAATGCGTTGCGATAACGATTTTTTTCGCGGTTATTTTTCCGTCAACTGAAATCGCCGTGTTATTTTTCAGCTCGATTATGCGCGTATTTTCGTAGATTTCAAGCCCTTTTGAAAGCTCTGCGAGCAGCGGCAGCGGGTTAAACTGCGCCTGATTTTTCACGCAGACCGCGCCTGCCGTCCGAAAGGGCAGGGGAACGCTTTCGACAAATTCAGCGTGAAATCCGATATCCGAGAGCGCGGAAATCTCCTTGTAGAGCGGCGCAGGGTCGGTTTTTGAGTAGATGAAGCTGTCGCGCTTTTCGTAACCGCAGTCGATTTTCGCGCACAGCTCCTCAAAACGCTCTGCGGCGCGGAGATTTGCCGAGAGGTACATTTTTGCGAAGTCGCCGCCGTATTTTTCGGTTATTTTTGAGTAAATCAGCCCGTGATGAACCGTGATTTTAGCGGTCGTGTTTCGCGTAATCCCGCCGCAGATACGCCCCGCTTCCGCGACAACGCAGGATATTCCGCTGTCTGCGAGAAGCCGCGCCGCGAGTATTCCCGCAATCCCGCCGCCGATTATGAGGACGTCCGTGTTAATCGCGGTTTTCAGCATCGGATATTGCTCAAATTCGCCTTTCCACACCGAAGAATGTCTGATATTGTCCAAAAAAGACCGCCCCTTTACACAATTTATAGTTATATTGTCTGCGTATTTTTGCAGAAAATTCCTCTGATAAAACAAATTTTTCACCGCAAAATAGGTGAAAAGGAGCTGAGCATTTTGGTTGTCATCGTCAGAAGAAAATCGTCGCGGTTCGGCGCGGAAAGGCTTTTCGGGAGCGTTTTCCCGAAGCTTGACTATATCTGCGCGGAGGGTTTCGCCGTGATAAACGACCCGCGCGCCGTCGTTATCGTTGAGGATTGCGCCGAGGCTGACGTCAAGTCGGCGCTTTGCGTTATCGCGGATGGCGACGGCGGATTTTGCACGTTTCCGGACGGTATCCGGCTCGTAACCTGCGGCGTAAATCCAAAAAATACCGTTTCCTTTACCTCGCGCTCGGAGAATAGCATAACGCTTTCGCTCAACCGCGCCATTCGCACGGAAAACGGCGTTACAGAGCCGTTTGAATATCCCGCAAAACTGCTTCGCGGGTTTTCGGAGCACGACTATATGGCGGCGTTCGCGGCGAGTTTGTTTCAATAAATCGAACAGCCCGAAGCTTTTTTGCCGCGGGCTGATGATTATTTTGTTCTAACTAATTTCTTTTATCTGATTTACGTTATTCGCTGTCCTGAAGAGCGTCATAGCCGCTTTCGCCTGTTCTTACCTTAACAACGTCGGCTACTTCGTAAACGAAAATCTTTCCGTCGCCGACATTGCCCGTGTACAGAACCTTTTTCGCGGTTTCGATTACCGTTTCAACAGGCACCTTGCAAACGACAATCTCCATCTTTATCTTCGGCAGCAGGTGCGCTTCAATCTCAACGCCGCGGTAGTACTCTTTCGAGCCCTTCTGCATTCCGCAGCCCATAACGTTCGTCACGGTCATACCCGTAATGCCTATCTTGTTCATTTCGTCCTTCAGCAGCTCGAAGCGGTCGGGACGAGTGATGATAACAACTTTCGTCATACTTACGCCTTCCTCGGAAGCCGCAACGTACTTCTTGATAACGGGAACTGCTTCCTTGCTTTCGGCAACCGTTTCAACTTCCTTCTCCTTGCCGGAAGAAGAGGTTTCAATGTGCATTGTCGGAACGAAGTCCGCGTAAGAGGACGTAAGACCGTGCTCCGTTGCGTCCAGACCGACAATTTCCTCGTGACGCGAAACGCGCAGACCGATTGTTTTCTTGATTATCAGGAACGTAAGCGAGATTGTCGCCGCAGTCCACGCCAGAACCGATACAATACCGAGAGCCTGAACTCCGAGCTGAGCGAAACCGCCGCCGTAGAACAAGCCTTTGACGGGCGTTCCGCCAACGCCGACATTCTGACCGTTGCCCGTTGCGAACAAGCCGACTGCGAGAGTACCCCAAACGCCGTTAAAGAGGTGAACGCCGACAGCGCCGACAGGGTCGTCGATTTTGAGCTTGTAGTCGAGCAGCCAAACGCCGAAGCATACCAGAAATCCCGAAACAAGACCGATTACAAATGCGCCAACGCAGTCAACGTCCGCGCAAGGCGCCGTAACTGCGACAAGTCCCGCGAGCGACGCGTTGAGGCACATCGAAACATCGGGTTTGCCGTGCTTGAGCCAGGTAAAAATCATTGTTGTTACCGTAGCGACAGCGGGAGCTATCGTTGTGGTAAGGAATATATTAGCAAGATACTCTACGTTTGAAGCCGCCGCGCCGTTAAATCCGTACCATCCGAACCAGAGGATAAAGCAGCCAAGCGCGCCGAGCGTCATTGAATGACCGAGAATAGCCTTTGGCTTGCCGTCCTTGTCGAACTTGCCGATACGCGCGCCGACCATCTTTGCGCCGATAAGCGCGCAGATACCGCCAACGGAGTGGATTGCCGCAGAACCCGCAAAGTCAACGAAACCAAGCTGTGCGAGCCAGCCGCCGCCCCAAATCCAGTGCGCTTCAATCGGGTAGATAACCGCGCTGATTACCGCCGAGTAGATGCAGTAGCTCAGGAACTTTGTACGCTCTGCCATAGCGCCGGAAACAATCGTAGCGGCAGTCGCGCAGAAAACGAGATTGAACACAAACTCCGCGCAGCGGTCAAAATCCGAGAAGCTGCCGAGAATATCGAGCGTCGGAACGCCGACGAGTCCAAAAAGCGCGTCCTCGCCGAGCATAAGCCCAAATCCGAGGAAAATGAATACAACCGTGCCTATGCAGAAGTCCATAAGGTTCTTCATTATGATGTTGCCGGCGTTTTTCGCTCTTGTCATACCGGTTTCCACCATTGCGAAGCCCGCCTGCATAAAGAACACCAGCGCCGCTCCTATCAGATACCATATACCGTTGCCGTCGCCAACGTTAAACATCGTTTTGTTGACGACTTCTTCTACTCCCGTGACAGAAGCCTCGGAGAGTATTGCCAGACTCTGTAACATAAAAAACCGCTCCTTTATTATTAGTAAAACAAAAAGAGCCTCAGCCCTCGATTGACTTACCAAAACAATTATCGCGGCTTTTCGGAAATTATTACTTCCGCGCGCGTTTGCTTTGGTATGCCGACCGTTGGTCTAAAGCTCCCTTGCTTTGATTATATTATACTCGCGTTAGCATAATTTGTCAAGCGATTTTTGCAACTTTTTCTTGGATAACTTGCATTTTGGATAATTGTACAAAACAAATGCAATATCAACAAAATTTGCTTGCATTTTGCACAAAAAATCCCTTCTTTGGCACAAAACAGCATAATTTTATTAATAAAAACAGCGATTTTCCTAAAAAAAGAAGTGCAAATTCCATATATTTTCGAGCGTTGATAACGCAAATTTGCATAAAATATAAGCGTAAACTTTCAAAAAAGAGGTGATTTTATGACAAGACAAACTTCAAGCGTAATCAAGGGCGCCGCCGCAGGCGTAATCGCGGGAGGAGCGGCTTTTGTTGCTGTGAGAATGTTCACGGGCGGAAGAAACCGCGCGGGAAAAACCGCCGCAAAAGCGATGAAAATGCTCGGAAATTTTATGGACACGATGATGTGAAAAAAGCGCCGCTTCCCTTCGGAACGGCGCTGTACTTACTTTTTCAGCTCGTTTATAACTTCTTTTCTCAGCGCGAACACCGCGAACAGGTTCGGCAGCGCCATTAGCCCGTTCAGCATATCCGCAATTCCCCACGCAAGCGACATATTCACAGCCGCGCCCACAACCGAAAATGCCGTGAATATCGCGAGAAACGGCTTTTCTGCGTGATTTCCGAACAGAAAGCGCGCCGCTTCGCTGCCGAAATACGACCAGCCGATTACTGTTGAAAACGCGAACATAGCCACGAGTACCGACAAAACGCCGCCGGCCCAATCGCCGAACTGCGTTTTAAACGCGATTGAAGCAAGTCCCGCGCCCGAAACCGGTTCGATTTCCGCGCCGACCATTTTCCCGCCGCGGGAAATGCCGGTTATCTGCATTACGTTGGAATAAGGCGCGGAGTTCGGTATTTCCGCGTAAAATCGCTCGCCGTGAACGCCGAAACAAATAGCTTTCTCGCCGTTAGAGCCGCTTTGCGATATTATCCTATCGCTCTCGTCAAGCCGAAAATACTGCGTTTGCTCGCTCACGCAGCTCAGCGCCGCCGACTTATCGGGCAGCCCGCAGCCGCTTGTCAGCAGCACAACCGCCGTTAATCCGCACATCACAATCGTATCGAAAAAGACCTCGAAAACGCTCCACATTCCGCATATTTTCGCGCTTTTTATATCGCTTGCCGTGTGTGCGAAAACGGACGTTCCAAGCCCTGCCTCGTTCGAGAACGCGCCGCGCTTGAAACCCATTGACACAGCCGTTTTCACCGCTGCGCCGAATATTCCGCCCCCGACAGCCGAAACTCCGAACGCAGACCCGAATATTTCGCCAAAAACCTCGGGAAGCCGCTCTGCGTTTGCGATGAGAATGTACGCCGAGCCGATGATGTAAAATCCCGACATTATCGGCACGATTTTCGCCGAAAATGAAGCAATTCTGTTCACTCCGCCGAATACAACGACCGCCGCAAGCGCCGCGAGAGCAATTCCCGTCACAATCGGCGGCAAGCCGAACCCGACTTTCAGCGCTTCCGCAGCCGAGTTCATCTGCGCCGCGTTTCCCATTCCAAATCCCGCCAAAAGGCAAAGTCCCGCGTAAACAAGCGAAAGTGGCTTTGCTATGCGCTTTAGCGCGCTTTTTTTCTCCAGACCGTCGCGGATATAATACATGGCGCCGCCGTGAAAATTTCCGTTTTTATCGCGCTTTCGATAGAGAAAACCGAGAACGTTTTCCGCGAAGCCCGTCATCATACCGAAAACCGCGCACACCCACATCCAGAAAACCGCGCCCGCTCCGCCGATTGCAAGCGCAGAGCCGACTCCCGCGATATTTCCCGTGCCGAGGGTCGCCGCGAGCGCCTGACACATTGCCTGAAACGGGGAAGTGCCGTTTTCTCCGCGTTTTTCCCGCGAAAATACCGTTGATTTGAGTATCAATCCGAACTTTCTCACCTGAAAAAAGCGGCTTTTCACGCTGAAATACACTCCCGTGAACAGCATCGCGCATATCATCGGCGCGCCCCAGATGATTTTATCGTTCAGAAATGCAATTATTTCCATAAAAATCCCCCTCGTCTTATTTTATTCGGACAAGAGGGGATTATGAATTGATTTGGGAAAAAGGCTGTCAGATATGAAAAATCCCTCGCCTTTTGACGGGGGATTTCGATTATTCGGGTGAAACGATAATGATTTTGCGGGATTTTGTCCTAGCGTATTTCACCGTGTTCGCCGTGCCGCCGCTTTTCCCGTCAAACACCGCAATCAACACGTCGCAGCAGTCCACGAGCGCGCGGTTTCGCTTCATCATACAGCTTTTCGTGTAATTCTCGCTTACGCAGACAACGCCCTGACAATTTTTCAGAATATTCTCATATCTGAGCTTATCTTCGACGTCCCAGCCGTTTGTCTGCGTTTGGCAGGGAATTATCGCCGTCAGTTTCAGGTTATCGTGCGTTTTTTTCAGTTCAAGAACGATTTCCGCGCACCACATATCCGTTCCCCGCGCCATTCCCGTGAAAAAGCAGTCGGCGCCGTCGTCTATGCACTTTTCGATTTCCCCGCGAAGCCGCTTTTTCAGCGCGCCGCAAAGCGGGTGGTTTTCGTCCGGAAAGGGCATTTTTTCGGGACGATATCCCGTAAATGATACCGAGTACATCTCTTACATTCCCTTGACGATAATAATCGAGTCAATCGACGATTTCGACAGCACGTCGCTTATGATTATCGCCGCAAGCGCGATATTGAACAGATTTGTCGTGATGATGTAGGACGCCTTGTAGCGTTTGTGGTCCAGATGACCTGCATACAGTCCTATCCAAGCCGCAGATACCGCAACCGCGATTACGAGCGCCAAAATACCGCCGAACACGGTTACGGGGATTTTCAGCGCGCTTATGAACAGATATTCTATCAGAAAATCCGTAAGCGGCACAAGAAGCAGCGGAAGCGTTGCCCACGCCCATTGTCTGCGCTTTGTGCAGATAAATACTACTATGAATATCACGAAAATGCCTGCAATTACGGCGCATTCAATGCCCATAAGCTCACCTCTTTTTCAGTTTTATCCGAGAATATCTTTCGCCTTTGCGTTATCCGCGCAGACCGCGTAGCTTACCGTATTTCCGTTTACGTTCACGAAGCTGTCGTCAAGCTTATACATCTCCTTGGGAGTGTAATCCGCGTATGTCTTGCGGAGCGATTCAATTCTCTTTTCAATCGAAGCTTTAAGCTTTGCCGCGGTATCCGCGTCCTTTGCCGTAAACACGCCAAATTCATCGGGCATTGCTCCCGAACCGCAGATGTATGCGGAATATTCGGTTACGTCGCCCTCGCTCACGTCAAAATAAAGCTCAAGCTTTTCCTGGTTAACCTCGACCATCGACGGGAATTTAACCTCGTCCAAAAGCTTTTTTGTTCTTTCGCTCAGCGAAAGTGCGCTCTGCGAAGCGCTGCTTGAAGTCTGGGAGCTGTTCTGCGAGCTTCCGCCGCCGTTTCCGCAGCCGCACATCGAGCACACAAGCGCCGCCGTAATAACCGTAAGTATAATCTTTTTCATAGTCCTTCTCCTCTTGTTCAACTCATTATTTTCTGTAACGCCGACAGCAAAACCGCGTAAGTTTTGCCAAGGAAGTGCATACCGTCAACTTCGGCGTAATCATCGCGGAAATAGCCGTCCTCATCGCTTATCAGCGAGTAGAGGTCGCAATATTTCAGCCCAAGCTCCGAGCACATACTCTTTATTACCGCGTTAACCTCGCGAACCTCGCTGTTGTCGATATTCGGGTAGTCGTTGTATCTCGCGGTCGGAGTAATCGAAATACAGCAGATATCCGCATTCGGGCAAGCACCCATAAGCCTGCTTACAAGCTCGCGATAGCTCTCCTCAAGTCCGCTGTGGCTGCCGCCTGAAAGCGCGTTGCTTCCGAGCATTATGAAAATGCGCTTAGGCTGCATTTCCTTCGCGTATTCCAGCGCCGTCATACCCTTGCTGTCAATCGCCTTGCTCATCGCGCCGTAGGGCGTGTAGCCGACCGCCGCCGCGACATTTTTCTCCGCAAGATAACCGTCATAGAGATAAAGTCCCGTGAAAATGCTGTCGCCGATAAACAAATCGTCCTCGAAAAACGCTCTGTCGAAGCTCTCCGAAAGTGTTTCCGAAGGTGTGTATATTATATTGCTTGTGGACGTGCTTTCCGTTGAACTGTCGGTTGACCCGATATACTCGCTGCCGCTGTCGGAGGTGAAAATAATGCTCTCCGAGCTGCTTTCCGCCGATGAAGAAACGGGTTTTTCGCTTTGCGCCGAACTGCTTTCAATAATTGCCGCGCTTTCGCTGCTGTTCTGTGATTTCCCCTGATTTTCGCTCACATTCGAGAACAAAACAATGAAAACGCCCGTGCAAATCCCCAGCAAAACGATTATCATAAGCGCATACATTATCACAATCGCTTTCGGGAGTTTCGGTTTTTTATATTTTCTCCCGTCATTTGGATTTACCATATTCTGACATTTTCCCCCTTGCTGTTAATATTCATATTGTAACATATTTTAACAGAAAAATCAAGCAATTTTACCGAATAAATAAGATTTATTTTATAGAAATCGCCGATTTTATCTGAATTCCTCGCCGTTTTGCGCAAAAATTCTTGTTCTCGTAATTTTCAGACGCATTATTTTATCGCCCGTTTGCTTCTCAAAAGCCTCGAAAAGCAGCGCGGGATTTATGTTGAACTCGTTTCCCGCAGGCAGCCGAACTCTTATTTTATCGCCGATTTCGAGCGATTTTATGTTCGGTTTAAGGTCGATTTCGGAAATACCTTTTTTCGTCTTTTTCTCAACGGGAATATGCTCGCTCTCGGCGAATTTAGCAAATTTTCCGCGGTCTATTTCAGCTTCAATTTCATACTCGGCTTCGGCAATATCCGTATTCTTCATCATGGGAACGGACGTTTCGGTTATCCGCAGGTCAAGCGGAAGAGCGGCGTTGAGCCGTTCGGTTACTTCTTCGGGCGGAACGTCCTCCGTAAGCCTGAAATCCGCGGCTTCGCGCAGCCCCTCTTGTCCGAGCGACAGCGGCAGCATAAACTGAATATACAGGCGCGGGTTAAATCCCTCCGTATACCACACGGGCAGCTTCGCTTTTACTATCGCGCGCTGAAAAACGCGGTACAAATCGAGGTGTGAAATGTACTTTGCTCGGTCTGTTTTGCTGAAAAAAACTCGCGTGTTTACGCTTGGCATTGTCCGTCACCTCGTATCTTTTTGCAGCAATCGCCGCCGATATTCCCGATTACTCCGCAGTTCGAGCACTTTTCGCGGCAATTCGGGGTTGTTTTTTCCTCGTGAGCAAGCTTGTTCTCGTTTACAAAAAAATCGTGAGAAACGAGCATATTTATGTGGCTCCACGGCGCGATTTCATCATAATCCCGCCGCCTGTTCGCGTAAAATTCCATCGACAGCCCACATTCTTCAAACGCCTGCTTCCACTTCTCGAAGCTGAAGAATTCGTCCCAGCCGTCAAGCTTGCAGCCCTTTTTCCACGCGAGATAAACCGCCTTTGCAACACGCCTGTCGCCGCGCGCCAGAACCGCTTCCAGCAGCGAAACGTCATATTTCGACCACGAAATGGTGATTTTCTTGTCCGCGGCAACGTCCGTTATCAGCCGCTGTTTGCGCTTGATTTCGGCTTCGCTTGCCTGCGGCTCAAATTCAAACGGCGTAAACGGCTTCGGAATGAACGTTGAAAGCGATATTGAAACGCTCGGAGATTTGCCTTTTTTGCGGTTCGGGTTTTGATAAAATTCCTCGATAACCGCTTTCGCGAGCGCGTATATTCCCCTGATATCGTCGTCCGTTTCCGTCGGCAGACCGAGCATAAAGTACAGCTTAACCGCCGTATAACCGCCCTCGAATGCGATTTTCACGCCTTTCATAACGTCGTTTTCGGTGATATTCTTGTTGATAACGTCGCGCAGGCGCTGCGTTCCCGCTTCGGGCGCGAATGTAAGTCCGCTTTTTCTCACGGACGAGATTTCCTCGAAAATCTTCTCGTTGAAGCGGTCAACCCTCAGCGACGGCAGCGACAGATTTATGCGGTTTTTCGAGGTGTACGCGGTGAGCGTTGAGAGCAGTCCCTCGATATCCGAAAAGTCGCTTGTGGACAGCGACGACAGCGATACCTCGTCATAGCCCGTGTTCGCGCAGAGCGTTTTTGTCTGCTCCAGAACCGTCTGCGCGCTCTTTTCGCGAAACGGTCGGTAAACGAACCCAGCCTGACAGAACCGACACCCGCGAATACACCCGCGAAGCACCTCGATAACCGCTCTGTTATGAACGATATCCGTGAACGGCACAACGAAATTATCCGGTGTGTAAACCTTGTCGAAGTCCTTTATAACGCGCTTTTTCACCTTTTCGGGAGCGCCGTTTTTCGCGGTGATTTCCTTAATCGTGCCGTCCTCGTTGTAGGAAACGTCGTACAGAGAAGGAACGTAAATTCCCTCGATTTGCGCGGCTTTTTCGAGAAATTCAGCCTTTGACGCGCTTATTTTCTTACATTCTTCCATAAGCCGCATAAGCTCAAGGTTCATTTCCTCTCCCTCGCCTATTGCGAATAAATCGAAGAAATCCGCAAGCGGCTCTGCGTTGCACACGCACGGTCCTCCTCCCATAACAATCGGCGTAAGGGAAGTACGCTCGCTTGCAAGAACAGGAACTCCCGCAAGTTCGAGCATTTCGAGTATAGTGGTGTAACAAAGCTCGTATTGTATCGTGAAGCCGATGAAATCGAAATCTTTAATCGGGTCGAGGCTTTCGAGAGCGTAAAGCGGGATATTCCTCTCGCGCATTTTCTCCTCCATATCGGGAAGCGGCATAAACACGCGCTCGCACCAGTAGTTCGGAACGGCGTTTTTCAGCCCGTAGAGTATCTTTATCCCAAGGTGGGACATTCCTATCTCGTAGGTGTCGGGGAAGCAGAACGCAAACCTCACGTCAACATTCTCCTTATCCTTAACCACGCTTCCGCTCTCGCCGCCGATATAGCGCGAGGGTTTTTGCACTTCAAGCAGGAACTCGTCGAGCCTGCGCATCATTTCATCGTTTCTGTACATCTTAATTCCTTAATTTTCTCTCGTACCATTCCTGTTTCGTCATAAGAACGGCGCGCGGTTTGCTGCCCTCGAAAGGACCGACAATCCCCATTTTCTCCATCGTGTCGATAAGGCGCGCAGCTCTGCCGTAGCCGAGTTTCAGGTGGCGCTGAAGCGCGGAGGTGCTTGCTTGTCCCGCCGTTACAACAAATTCGATTGCGTCGCCGAGCTTTTCGTCTGCGTCGTCGCCCTCGGAATTGTCTGCGGAAGCGGATTTGTCCGTGTTTGCGACAATCTCGGTCTGGCGCTCGATTTCAGCCATAATATTCTCATCGTATTCTGCTCTGAACGTCTGCTTGATGAACTCCACAACGCGCTCTACTTCATCGTCCGAAACATAGCAGCCCTGAAGTCTTATCGGTTTCGGCGAACCAACGGGCATATACAGCATATCGCCGTTTCCGAGCAGCTTTTCCGCGCCCGAAGCGTCCAGAATTACGCGGCTGTCCACCTGAGAAGCGACCATAAGCGCTATTCTGGACGGGATATTGCCCTTGATAAGTCCAGTGACAACCTGCACTGTGGGCTTCTGCGTTGCGATAACAAGGTGCATTCCCGCGGCTCTTGCCTTTTGCGCGAGGCGGACAATGCTGTCCTCGACGTCTTTCGGAGAAGCCATCATCAAATCGGCAAGCTCGTCTATGAAAATAACAATTCTCGGCATTATTTCGCCGTCAATCATACCTTTTTCAACAAGCTCGTTGTAGCCGTCGATATTTCTCACGTTGTTCTCGGAGAAGAGCGTATAGCGGTTCTCCATTTCGGTCACGGACCACGCGAGCGCGCCCGCAGCCTTCTTAGGGTCGGTTACGACGGGTATCAGCAGGTGAGGGATACCGTTGTACATCATAAATTCAACCTGCTTCGGGTCGACCATTATCAATCGCACGTCCGACGGCGTTGATTTCATCAAAATACTCATTATAATCGAGTTCACACAGACTGATTTACCCGAACCCGTAGTTCCCGCAATAAGCAGATGCGGCATTTTCGACACGTTGCAGCGCACGGTTTCGCCGCTGATATCCTTTCCGAGAACGCTGTCGAGCTTGTTTGCGAACGTCTTTTTGAACGTTTCGCTGTCAACGAGTTCGCGGAAGAACACGGTTTCCTTGACTTTATTCGGGATTTCAATTCCCACGGCAGCCTTGTCGGGAACGGGCGCAATTCTTACTCCCGAAACCGCGAGATTAAGCGCAACATCGTCCGCAAGTCCCGATATTTTCGAGATTTTAACGCCGGGCGCGGGCTGAAGCTCATAGCGTGTTACCGAAGGACCTCTTGAAGCGCCGAGGAACGTTGTCTGAACGCCGAAGCTCTTGAGCGTTTCGACAAGCTTCTGTGCGTTCCGGTGAATTTCGTTTTCGATATCATCGGGCTTCGCAGGCTTTTTCACCTCGTTCAGCAGCGACATCGGCGGCAATGTGTACACGTCCGAGAGCGTGAGCTGCTTTTCGCGGTTTTCGTGAAATTCAGGCTTCGCAATCGGCTTTATTTCTGGCATTGCGGGCGCTTCGGGAGCGCTTTCCGCGGGAATATCGTCGATATCGAACGGAAGTTCCGCCTCGTCAACCTCGGAAATCTCATCGATATTAACGCGCGGCTTTGCGGCGGGCGTTTTCAGCTCGTCTGAATACACGATATCCCTGCGCGGCGCGTCCATTATCTTCGATACGCGCGCAGGTCCTTTTTCCGCGTTAAGCTTGTCCAGAGCGTCGACAATCGGCACCAAATCCGCGTCGTTGTCAACAAAACGCTCAGGGTCGGGCTTTTCGGGTTCGCGCATTATCGGGTGTTTTTTCTCCATATATTTCTTCAGCGCCTCGCGGTAATCGCGCGAATCCTGCCGCTGTTCTTCGAGAACCTTGTTTGTGTCGCGTTCGGGCGGCAGCTTTACGGCGGGCTTTTTTTCGGCTTTCGGCGCTTCGGAAGCTTCGGGAACGCCCGTTTTTCCAACGCTTCCCACAACGTCTTTCATCTCGTCAAGCTGAGAGCGCTTCAGGGCGTCTTTATGCAGGTCGCGTTCAATCTTCTTTGTCGTCTGCACGGCGGCGAGCTTCCGCGCCTTTTCCTCCTCGCGGATACGGCGGTATTCCTGATTGAGAACCGCGTTCTGTTCACGGCGGCGCTCGATACCCTCGGCGGTCTTTGTTCCCGCTTTTTTCACGCCCTTTCCGATTTTCCCGAACATCTCGTTAAGCGGCATATCAATCATCAGCACAACGCACACGAGCGTTATTATCACAATTATAATCGAAGCGCCGAGCTTTCCGAGAAACAGCAGCGGCACGCCGAGTATCAGCGCGAAAAATCCGCCGCCCGCGAAATTTACGCCGTTTGTGTAAAGATTTGCGCAAACCTCGCCGAAATTCGCGCCGTTAACCTTTCCTGTGATGAATATTTCAAACGCGGCGCATAGAATAAGCTGCGCGAAAACGAACTTCCACACGGTAAACGCGGCGTTCGGTCGGTTTGAAGAAATAAGCACCGCGAGCGTTATCATAAACGGTCCGAAAACGTACGCGGGTATGCCGAAAAGTCCGTGCATAACATTGTGGAGCGCGTTCCAGCCCTCGCTTCCCGGTATAATCGCAATAAACGCGAACACAACGCCCAGCGCAAGCAGCGCAACGGACGCGATTTTCCGCCTGTTTCTGCTTTTTCTCAGCGCTTCTTCGCGCAGGCGCTGTTCTTCGAGCGCCTTTTTTGAGCGAGCCGCAGTTTTTGTTTTCCCCGTAGTCCCCGCAGTGCGTGAACCCGTCTTTTTCTCCGCCATTTTTTCACCCCGAAATTATGTATAATTTAGCCCACGAAAAGGGAAGAGAGCGTGTTTCCCGTGACGTTTTCCCAGATACCGCCCGCTATGCACGCAAGTCCTATTATCAATGTATAAACGCCGAAAATCTTGAACCTGTCCTTTTCAAGAAGCCATTTCACAAGCTTTATCGCAAGAAATCCCACGACAGCCGCGATTACAAAGCCGATTGCAAGCGCCGCCCAGTTGAGCTGCATATCCGACTTAACCGCTTCGCCAAGCTCAAGCACGCTTCCGCCGAGAATTGCGGGTATTCCGAGAATAAACGCGAAAGTCACCGCCGTGTTCTTCTCAAGACCGCAGAACAGCCCCGCCGCGGTTGTCGAGCCGGAGCGCGATACTCCGGGAAACAGCGCCACGCACTGGAATAATCCCACGATAATTCCGTCTTTCACGGTCATCTGTTCGCCTGTTTTCGTTCCGTGGCAGCGGTCCGACATAAACAGCAGCATTGCCGTGAACAGGAACGCCGCGCCCTCGAAAATGATATCTCCGTCGCCCTGACGCGCCGTGAAGAAGTCCTTGAAGAGATACGCGGGAACCAGAATTACCGTCGCAAGTATCACGAGAATCATCATTCTTCTGTCCGCGTTCATATTCTTCCACGAGAATTTTCCCGTGAAAATATCGCGGAACATCAGGAAAAATTCCTTTATCATACCCCAGATTGTCTTTCTGAACGCGACAAAAACCGCCGCAAGCGTTCCCAGATGAAGTACAATCGACAAAATCAGCGCAGTTTCGCCGTTTACGCCCGTGATGTGCTGGACAACCGACAGATGCCCCGAACTCGACACGGGCAGAAACTCCGTCAGACCCTGCACAATCGCCTGAATTATCACAGTAATATAGTCCATAATATGTACCTCGCAATGCGCTTCCGTTCCCCTTTAAGCAGGGGAGCGGAGCATATTTTCGTCAGTTTCCGTTAAAACGCAGCGTTCTCATTGTATCCGCCGCGATTACTCTCAGTACTTTTTCTTTTTCCTCGTCAAATTCGGGTTCCGGCTCGTCGGGAAGCTTCCCGAATACGCCTTCAAGCTCTTCAAAAGGTATCAACGCTGTTCACCTCGCAAATCCCGCGGAATTGCTCCGTAAATCGCGCCGTTTATCTCGGCGTTTCGCGATTTAACCGCGACGGCTTTCTGCTTTTTACCGACCTTTTCGGCGGTTTTTTCAGAGGATTTCTTTGTTGATTTTGAAGATTTTGACGATTTTGCAGCTTTTTTCACGGATTTTGCGGGAGATTTCGCTTTTTCTTCCTCAATCATCTCATACAGCCGCTTCACAGCGTCCGAAAGCGAGCCGCAGTTGTCGATTAGACCTTCTTCAACCGCCGCTTTCCCGTCGAGAACAGTTCCGATATCGAGAACAAGCTCGTCGCGCTCCATCATCAGTTCCTTGAAGCGTTCGGGCTTTATGCGGCTGTTTTTGGTGACAAAACGCGTTATTCTGTCCTGCATTTTCTCGAAATAGTTCATCGTCTGCGGAACTCCGAGCATCATTCCGTTCATACGCACGGGGTGAATTGTCATCGTTGCGGACGGCACGATAAAGCTTTCTCGCGCCGATACCGCGAGCGGTACTCCTATCGAATGACCGCCGCCGACCACAATCGACACGGTGGGCTTCGATATCCCGGAAATCAGCTCCGCGAGCGCAAGCCCCGCTTCAACGTCGCCGCCGACCGTATTCAGCAGAATAAGCAGCCCCTCGATCGTGCTGTCCTGTTCAATCGCAACAAGCGCTGGTATCAAATGCTCGTATTTTGTCGTTTTATTCTGCGGCGGGAGAATATAATGTCCCTCAATCTGCCCGATTATCGACAAGCAGTGAACATTGTACGGCGCGCCTGTCGCCGCTATCATTCCCATATCTATTATCTGCTGATTTTGCTGTTCCGAAAACGGCGCGCCGCTTTCTTCCGCAGTTTCGTTTTTATGTCCCATATCTTCACCTCTCGTTCTTTTTCAATATTATTGTCCGAGAGCGTAAAAATATTCGCATAACAATACATCTTACATTATATCACATACGAAAAATTTTTTCAAGGGCTTTTACATTTTCACGGCTTAAATAAATCATACTTTGTACAATCCAAGCATACAGTAGTGTTGTACCGACAGTATCACACCCCGCAAAATGCTTTAAGGAGGACTTCTGATGGAAGAAAAGAACAAATCCGTCGTTTATCTCGACGAAATTATTTTTGACGGACAGACCGAACAGGGCGTTGAACTCGACTATGTTCTGCCCGATTACTGCCCCGATATCTTCAAGATACTTTCCTGCTCGCTTACGCCGAAAATCGTGTCTTACAGCGTTTCAAGCGACGGAAAGCTCGCTCTTGACGGCGTTGTGTACATAAAGGCGCTCTATATTGCCGAAACCGGCTCCGAGGTCTTTTGCATAGACCAGCGCTATACTTACTCAAAGCTTGTTGATATCAGCAAAAAGGACGCTCCTTCGCCGTGGCTTTCCTTTGAAATGAAGCAGGATTACTGCACCTGCCGCGCGGTTTCTCCGAGGAGAATCGACGTTCGCGGAGCGGTTTCCTGCCGCATAAAGGCGCAGACCTGCCGCGAGAACGTTCTCTGTGCAATCCCGGACGGACTTCAGGTGAAAACGCGCTCCGTTTCCTGCTGCGGGAAAACGCTTTTCGCGAAAAAGCAGATTTTAAGCTCCGAGGATATCGAAACGGGAGCGAGCGGCGTTGCGTTCATTATGCAGAGCGGCGCCTGCCCGAAAGTTACCGATGTGAGGATAGTCGCGGATAAGGCGGTTGTAAAGGGAACGGTTATCGTAAGCGCGCTCTACGGCTTGCCGAACGCGGACTCCGGCGGCTGTTCCGAAGCGGAGAAGATGACCGCGGAAATCCCCATAAGCGCAATCCTCGATATCCCCGGAATTACCGACGAACACGTCACAATTCCCGAAATTTCCGTGCTGGATTTCGAGCTTATTCCCAAGGCTGACAGCGGGATTATTTCCTGCAAAATGACGGCTGAATGTTCGGCGAGAGCGTGGAAAGCTGAAAAAATTACTTTCCCCGTCGATGTGTATTCAACGGAGTTTGAAACGGATTTCCTCACAAATTCGCTTCGGCTTAACACCGCTCCAAGAGCGCTTTCACAGACGCTTACGCTTAAAATGAACATCACAGCCGAGGGCTTTGAGATACGCTCCGTCTGGGATTGCCGCGCGGAGATAAAAAATCCCGTTCTGCGCGTCGGCGAGAGCGGAGAAACCGAGTTTGCGGGTATGCTCTGCGGGTACGTTTACGGGAAAAACACTGACGGCGCGCCGTTTTGCCTTGAAAAGCAGGAAGCGTTCAGGCAGAGCGTTTCTTCCTCGGATATGAGCGAAATTACCGCCGCACAGTTCGCCGCAAAAATTGCGGGCGCAGACTTTTCAATCAAATCAGACGGCGCGGTTGAGATTTCCGCGATAACCGAGCTTTGCGGCGTGCTTCACGACGTTGTTTCCGCGGAAACCGTGAGCGAGGTCACCGTACGCGAGGATAAGCCGAAAGCGGGGAACGACGAGTTTGCGCTCCGTATCTGCTATACCGACGAGCAGTCCGACTGCTGGAGCGTCGCGAAGGCGTATAACACCACGGTTAAGGCGCTTATGGAAGAAAACGACATCACTGATGAACAGGCTGCGCTTTCGGGTATGATTATCATTCCAACCGTTTGAATATCGGGGAAAGACTGCCCCGCTGCAAACCCGCTTTCGGGCAAAAAACCGACCATAGCGGAAACAAGGAGCGAAATCGCTGCCGGTCGCACCGGCGAGAGGAGTTGTATTGATGAATAATGTTTATGCTGATATCGCCGGAAGAACCGGCGGGAATATCTATCTTGGCGTTGTCGGACCCGTGCGTTCGGGAAAATCCACGTTTATAAGCCGTTTTATGAACGATATCGTTATCCCGAATATCCCCGATGAATACCGCCGCGAGCGCGCTAACGACGAGCTTCCCCAGTCCTCGGCGGGGAAAACAATTATGACCACCGAGCCGAAATTCGTCCCCGAAGAAGCTGTTTCAATTCAGGTTAACGATGTGAAAATGAATGTTAGGCTTATCGACTGCGTTGGGTATATCGTTCCGAGCGCAATCGGCTATATCGAGAACGAAGCGCCGCGAATGGTGATTACGCCGTGGTTTGACGAGGAAGTTCCGTTCAATATGGCGGCGGAAGTCGGCACAAGAAAGGTCATTACCGACCACTCGACTATCGGTATCGTCGTCACAACGGACGGCTCGATAACCGACATTCCGCGCACTGAATATGAACAGGCTGAGGAACGGATTATCGCCGAGCTTAACGAGATTAACAAGCCTTTTGTCGTCCTCCTTAACTGTACAGACCCCGAAAGCGCCGAAAGCAAAAACCTTGCCGAGGAGCTTTCGGAGAAGTACAGAAGCCGCGTTATCCCGCTGAACTGCGTTGATATGGACGAGGATAAAATCAAGGAAATTCTGGGCGAAGTGCTGCTGAAATTCCCCGTGCGCGAGGTTAAAATCAGAATGCCGCGCTGGATTTCCGCTCTCGACAAAGAACATTGGCTCAAAAAGGACGTTTTCGGCTGCATAAAGTCAGCCGCAGCCGAGGTTCACGGTATCAATGATATCAAAAAGTGCGCCGACGATATCGCGCAGTGCGAGTATGTCAAACGCGCCGAAGCTTCCGAAATCAACCTCGGAACGGGTTCGGGAATTGTTGATATTACCCTCGAAAACGAGCTGTTTTACAAAATTCTCGGCGAGGCGACCGGTCTTGAACTCAACAGCGAGAACGACCTTATGCCGTGTATGATTGAGCTTGCGGCGGTAAAGCGCAGGTACGAGCGTGTGAAAAACGCGCTTGACGAGGTTGAAGCGACGGGGTATGGTATCGTGCTTCCGCAGATGGACGAACTCACTCTTGAAGAGCCCGAAATTATCAAGCAGGGCGGGAAATACGGCGTTCGGCTCAAAGCGTCCGCGCCGTCAATCCATATGATGAGCGCGAATATCACAACCGAAATTAACCCGATTGTCGGCAGCGAAAAGCAGTCCGAGGAGCTTATAAGCTATCTTCTCAACGATTTTGAGGAAAATCCCACGAAAATCTGGGAGAGCAATATTTTCGGAAAATCGCTCTCAGACCTCGTTAACGAAGGGCTTCACAATAAGCTTAACCGTATGCCGCAGGACGCGCGTATGAAGCTTCAGGAAACAATCGGCAGGATTATAAACGACGGCTGCGGCGGACTTATATGCATTATTCTGTAATTATCGGGAAATCGCTCGTTCTTGGGCGATTTCTTTTTTTGCAAAAAGTACTTGACAAATCAAACGGACTGTGTTATAATAGTAACGTTAAATCGCTGGTGTAGCTCAGTCGGTAGAGCAGCGCATTCGTAATGCGCAGGTCGGGGGTTCGAGTCCGTTCACCAGCTCCACTTGAGGACGGTCCGATGGACCGTCCTCTTCTGCGTTTTCCCTCCCAAAATTTTCCGAGGGAAAATTTTAGGAGGAAAATCCGCGGGCTTACCAACCGCATAGCTTGCAATAAACCAATTTCGCCCGTAGTGACTGCTATGGGCGATTTTTTGCCCGATAATGGCTTTGTTCTGCGTTTTTTCACGTTGATGGGGGTCAAGATGGGTGTCAAACTATTCACATATTCCGGCTTGCTCTTTGGAGCTAATCGCGGCGTTCCGCTCTGAATAAACAGAAAATCCGCCCAAAAAGAGCGGATTTCATGTTATTTATGAGAATTTTACTCCGTAATGTACTTCTCAACGGTGCTTGCGAGATTTTCGGACATTGACGAGAGCTGTTCGCCCGAAGCTGCGCTTTCTTCGGCGGTTGCGGTTGTGCTCTGCATAACCGATTCGATTTTCGACATATTCTCGTTTATGAGCGTAATCGAATCCTTCTGCTCGATTGCCGCGGCGTTTATACGCGCAATTTCTTCCGCAACGCGGCTTATATCCTCAACGATTGAGGTCATTTCCGCGGACGCTCTGTTTGCGATATCCGTTCCGTTGTTTACGGCGGAAAGCGAGTCGTTTATCAGCGCTTCCGTGTTCTCAACCGCAAGCTGGCTCTTTGCCGCAAGCGCGCTTACTTCCGAAGCAACGACTGAGAAGCCCTTTCCGGCTTCGCCCGCTCTTGCCGCTTCAATTGACGCGTTGAGTGAAAGAATGTTCGTCTGGAATGCGATATCGCTGATTGTCTTGATGATATTTCCGATTGCGTTGGACTTTTCTCTGATGTTCTGTACCGCGGCAAGCAGTTCCGCCATAAGTTCTCCGCCGCTCTTTGCGTTTTCGTTTGTTTTAAGCGTAAGCTCGGACACCTTTTCGGAAACCTTTGCGGTATTATCAGCCTGCTCGTTGATTTTGGAAACGGTTTCGGATATATCGGAAACAGCCTGCGCTTCCTCAATCGCGGTCTGCGAGAGCGCCTGAGAGCCTGCGGCAACCTGCTTTGCGCCTTCCTTCATACTCGAAATGCCGTTCTTGACTTCCGACATCTCGGATTTAAGCGCGGAGCAAATCTGGTTGAGCGACTTTCCTATTTCAATGAAATCGCCTTTGTATTCAAGCGTTGAAGTTACGGTGAGGTCGCCCGCCGCGAGAGCGCTGAGCACGTCGCGTATATCGTTTATGTATGTTTTCAGCGTTTCAACCGTGTTCACCATCGACTCGGAGAGAATGTAAGTTTCATCTCTCGGAGAATCGTTTACGAAAGGCGTTGTTACGTCGCCTTCCGAGAGCAGACGCAGACGTTTTGTGTTCTTGATAACCGGCTTTACAATCTTATTCGATACCTTAAGCACAATCACAACGCCGATTGCAACCACGACAAGCGAAATTCCCAAGATGACAAGGATATCCACGAGAATCGACTTCTTTACGCCCGAATAATTCTCGTTTACGGCTATTTTCCAGCCGTCCGTATCGGGAACGGTCTTATACGCCGAGATATATTCAACACCGTCGAGCTTATACTTATAAATTCCTTCGTCTTTTGAAAGAATTTCCGCCGCGAGAGAGTTATACTTCTTATTTTCCTCGGAAGTGTAGTTCGCGAGAGACATAACAAGGTTCGTGTCGGAAGCCGCGACAATCTGTCCGTGCTTGTCCATTACAATAATGTTGCTTCCCTCGGCCATAGAGGACGTATCAAGACCATTTGAGAAGTAAAGGCTGTCGATACTTCCGTAGATGACATACTGCTTGCCGTTATGGGTGTAAACGGGACCCGCAAGCATTGTGGTAATGCTGTTGTCCGTCAGTCTTACGACAGGCGCGGAAATCGCGTAGCTTCCCTTCATCGCGGTCTGGAAGTACTCGCGCTGCGTAAGGTCGGTGTTGTTGTAGGTTGTGCCGTCGCCGTATGCGACAGAGAAGTCTTTCATAATTGACGTTGAAGCGAGGTCGGCGAGCTTCGCTTTGCGCTCTTCAAGCGGAATTGTTTCATCAAGAACGTCCGTTCGAGCCTGAACCGATTTGATGTTAAGCTGAAGATTTTCGATGTTGTTTCGGAACATCTGGCAATACGCCGCAGCAAGGCTATCCGCCTGGTTCTGATAGCTTGTGTCGTACGCATTGTAAATCATAGTGACAATTGCCGTCAAAAGTACGGTAACAACTACAACCACACTGATGATGCACATTCTCAAAATGCGTGCTTTAATTGATGTTTGCTTTGCCAAAATAAACATCTCCCTTTGAGTAAAGATAATATACATCCGTGAATATATTACCACATTTTTCTCCACAAATCAATATATTTTTGTAAGAATTATAAAATTTTTACTATTAAATGTTAACCTTATCGATACGAATTGCATAATATATGATAACGCGGCATAAGAAACGCCGACTGCTGGGAAACGCGGCGGCAGGGGAAAAGGGGGCGAAAAAATGCTTATTGAAACGGAGTACAACAGGAGAGCGGCGGTTCGGTATGCGCTGAACTGGGCGTTTGCGCGAAATCCGAGATTCTATGACTTCACGGAGATAGGCGGCGACTGCACGAATTTTGTTTCGCAGTGCCTGTATGCGGGGTGCGATGTGATGAATTACGCTTCGGAAAACGGCTGGTATTACATCAATTCCGATAACCGCGCGCCGTCTTGGACGGGCGTGAACTTTCTTCGGGAGTTTCTTCTGACGAACAAAGGAACTGCGGTTTACGGCGAGGAAGCGGCTCTTTCGGAAATTCGCCGCGGCGACGTTATCCAGCTTATAAACGGCGACGGCAGGTTTTATCACTCGGTTTTTGTGTCGGCGGTGATTTATCCCGTCACAGAGCGCAATATTTTCGTCTGCGCTCATTCCGACGACGCCCGAAACCGCCGCCTTTCAACCTACGGTTACGCCGACCTGTTTCCGATACATATTCTCGGCGCGAGAAAAGAAATTAATCTGAGTTGAGGTGCTGATATGTTTATTTACACGGTAAAAAGCGGCGATACGCTTAACGGAATTTCGGCGATGTTCGGCGTTCCCGCGAGAAAAATCGTCACGGACAACACGCTTTTGAACCCCGCACGGCTTGCCGTTGGGCAGAGCCTTGTTATAATGTCGGACGAACGGCGATATGTGCTGAGGGAAGGGCAGACGCTGTTTTCCGTTGCGAGCGAGTTCGGCGTGCCGCTTGAAACGCTGCTTGAGGCGAACCCCGACCTTAACCCGATTTCGCTTCAGCCGGGAGATATCATCATAATCCCTCAGACGAGGAATTTCCCGCGCAGACCCGCTCTGCTGAACGGCTACGCTTACCCGACGATAACCTCGGAGGCGCTTGATTGCGCGCTTGCGTTTCTCACATTTTTAAGCCCGTTTTCCTACTCAATGACGACTGACGGCGAGATAATCGCGCCGCGCGGCGAAGATTTGATTTATCGTGCCGTGAGAAGCGCGGTAATGCCGCTTATGACCGTCACGAATATCTTCGACGGAACATTCTCAACGGAAGTGCTGAGCGCTGTTCTTGCCGACGACCGGGCTCGCGAGCGGCTTATCGCGTCGATTATATACGAACTTGAAAGCAAGGGTTATTACGGCGTGAACCTCGATATGGAGTACATCGCGCCCGATGACCGCGAGAGCTACAACGCGTTTCTGGAGGAGCTTGCAGACAGGGTTCACGAGGGCGGGTATGTGCTTGTGACGGCGCTCGCGCCAAAGTATCGCGCCGACCAGCAGGGTATTCTCTATGAAAGCCACGACTACGAGGTTCAGGGCAGAATTGCGGACTATTGCGTTATTATGACGTATGAATGGGGCTATACATTTAGCGCACCGATGTCGGTGCAGCCGATTGAGGAAGTTCGGAAAGTGCTTTCTTATGCGGTTTCGGCAATACCTTCCGAGAAAATACTGATGGGAATGCCGAATTATGGGTATGACTGGACGCTTCCGTTTATGCGCGGGAATGCTGCACAGAGCATAGGACTTGCGGCTGCGACCGAGCTTGCGGGACGAACGAACTCCGAAATCCTCTACGATGAAGCGACGCAGACGCCCTATTTCTACTACACGGAAAACAACGTGCGGCACATTGTCTGGTTTGACGACCCGCGAAGCATTTCCGCGAAGCTTGCGCTTGTCGATGAGTTTGACCTTGCGGGAGCGAGCTGGTGGACGATAAACCGCTGTTATACGCCCGCGTGGCTTATCGCGCAGAATTACTTTGAGATTGTGCGGTTTTAGCCCTCTACGCTCACGATAAAAAACGCTCCCCGTTTTCTTCACGGGGAGCTATGTATTTATCAGTCAACGCCGAGAAATTCTTCAAGCGAAAGTCCGCTGTCGTGGACGAGCTTTGCCGTGCTTTTTCCGAGATAACGAACGTGCCAAGGCTCGTAAATATAGCCGGTAATCGACTCTTTTTCTTTCATATAACGAATGATAAACCCGAAATTATGGCAGTTTTCCGCGAGCCATATTCCTTCCGCGGTATCGCCGTAGCTCTGATCAAGCGAGGTAATATCAATCGCCATGCCCGTCTGATGTTCGCTTTCGCCGGGTCTTGCCGAGAACGTGTTCGCCTCCGCTTCGCCGTAATTTGCAACATAATTATTGAATATCGCGGTCTGAGTGCGATAGCTTCTGAATCCCGAAACAATCGGCATTTCGTAACCCGAAGCCGAGCGCATTTCAAGCAGCGCGTCATAAGCCTCGTCGATAATAAGTCCGGTTCCCGCGTCGTCGTCAAGAATAAGCTCCGAGCCGAAATCCGAGGGGATTGAGTACTTTTTGTTCACGATAAGCACGCCGCCAACTCTTGTCACGCCGTTTTCGGTAACGGGCGCGGGCGGTACAATTTTAACTTTCACGCTGCCGCTGCACTCAATATCGTCAAAAGAATTTTCAACAGCGACAGAACCGTTTCCGGTGAGCATGGCGTTCTGCCCGATAATAAGCTTTCCGCCCTTCTGAACCGTGATATCGCCGTCAATTGTGCAATTCGTGTTGAGTATAAGCGCGCCTCCGCTTTTTATAACAATTTTTCCGCCGGTTTCACACGAAAACGTACCCTCAACCGTGAGTTCGCCGCCGTTCTCAATTATAATCGTATCTTCCTTTGTGATATCGAGCGTATCCGAAGCGGGAATGGATTTCTTTTCGGTTACGGTAAATTCAGCTTCGGAATAGGACGACGAATAGTCGATAATCTCGCTTTCCGAGCTTCCCGAAGCGGTTTTCCCCGAAGAAACGCTTCCCGAAGCGTCGGGATTTCTGAGTTCAGTGCTTGTGCAGCCGCAGAGCAAAACCGCCGCTGCCGCCGCAATTCCAAGAATTTTTACTGCCTTCATATTATTTCCCCCTGATGATTTATCTGTTTAGTTGATTTCTATGCCGTCAAAGATAATTCCGCGATTTGTAAGGTCGGTGTATTCGCCGAGAATGCTGATTTTACCGTTTCCCGAAAGCTCCCCGTTCTCGCCGACGTCAAGCTTTCCGCCGTCCTCGATTACGATTTCGCAGTTAAGCACGCTCTCGCCGTTAAGCACAAGCGCGCCGCCCTTTTCTATCGTGATTTTTCCCGTATCGTCCGCGTCAAATTTGCCCTCGACGGTAAGCTCGCCGCCGTCCTTGATGAAAAGCTGCTTTTTGTTGTGAACCGTATAAGTTTTATCGGCGGGAACAGTGGTTTTTTTGGTAATTGTCGCTGTGTAGACGGAACTTGAGTACGAGTACTCCGAAACAGTGGGATTTACGTTCGAAGCGCTCTGTGAAACGCTTGAAACGCTTGAAACGCTTGTTTCTTCGATATCCGAGCAGCCGCAGAGCAAAACCGCAGCCGCGCAAAATGCAATAATTTTCTTCATTTATTCGCTCTTTTCCTCATAATCTTCATATATTATAACACCATTCGACAAAAATTGCAATATCAGCAGCAAATTTTTTTGATAACCTCGGCAAAAAGCTCCGCGTCGCGCAGAAGCTCGCTTACCGTGATAAACTCGTTGTCCGCGTGCATATTGTAGTCGGTGTCGCCGCGCTCAGCACCGAAAGCGACGCCGCCCTCGATATTGTGAACATACGTTCCGCCACCGATTGCACGACAAAAACCGCGCTCGCCCTCGACTTCTTCGTAAACCGACAAAAGCGCGCGTATAAAGTCGCTGTTTTCGGGAACGATATGCGGTTCATCTCCCATAAAACGCTCATATCCGAAATTAATTTTCTCAAAAGCCGCACGCAGCGTATTATCGACAAACGCGAGATTTTTGCAGCACGGAAATCTCACGTCTACAACGCCCTCGCAGCTTTTTTTATCATAATTGAATATGCTGAAAACTGCGGTAAGCGCGCCGTGCTCGTCCGAACACGTCAGACCGACGCTTTTTCCGTCCGTTTCGCCGAACGGGAAAAGCCTTTCAAGCCCCGCGAGCGTTTCGTTATCAATAATTCGATTGAGCAGCGAAATCAGCGCCGTGACCGCGTTTACGCCGCTTTCGGGAGTTGAAGCGTGAGCGGGCTTGCCCTCGCAGGAAATCGTGATTATATCGCCATTTTCGGTAAACGAAAAGCGCGCTTCCGAACCGTCCTTTTCAATCGCCGCGCTGACCTTTTCGCGGGTAATTCCGCGTAATTTGCACTCCGCGCTGTCAGGGACGGCGTTCGGGATAACGCCGCCGTGAAAGCTCACGAGAGCGCCGCCGTCGAAACTGCCGAAAAAGCGTGACCGCGCCATTCCTTTTTCAATATTTATGATAGGGAAGCCTGCGTCGGGCGTGAACACCATCGGCGGAAAGTTCTCATATTTGAGGTAAAAATCAAGGTCTGCGGAACCGTTTTCCTCATCCGTCCCGAAAATAAGCCGCACGCCTTTTTTCAGCGGAAAACCAAGTTCTTTCACGCATTTCATCGCGAAAAGCGCCGCCACGGCGGGTCCCTTGTCGTCAATCGCTCCGCGCCCGAACAGAACGCCGTCTTTTTCCGTGAGCGTAAACGGGTCGGTTTTCCAGCCCTTTCCGTTCGCGGGAACAACATCGAGGTGGCATAAAATGCCAAGTTCAGCCGTTTCTCCAAGCTGCGCGAAGCCGATTGCGTTGTCATAGCAGCCTACTTTAAAGCCGCTTTCTTCGCATATATGAATCATTTTTTCAAGAACACGCTTTGGTTCTTCACCGAAAGGCGCGTCCTCGGAAGGCTCGCCGAGAACGCTCGGAATTTTTACAAGTTCCGCGAGCGTTTCTTTTATTTCGTTTTGCTTTAAGGAAAAATATTCTCGTATATCAGTCATTTTTTCATCATCTCAATCATCATATCCGCGACTTTATAAACGTCGCCGCAGCCTGTCGTTATCACAAGGTCGCCGCTTTTCACGTTGTCAACGACATATTTCGCGACTTCCTCGAACGTCGGAAACCACACGCACCCGTCGATTTTCTCGGCGAGGTCTTTCGCGTAGATATTGAAGGTATTTTTCTCGCGGCTGCCCATAATTTCGGTCAGCACAACCCTGTCGGCTATCGAAAGCGCCTCGGCAAATTCGTTCAGAAGCATTGCCGTGCGCGAATATGTGAACGGCTGGTGAACGACCCAGACGCGCTTGAAGCTCATTGCTTTCGCGGTTTTCAGCGTTGCGGCGATTTCGGCGGGGTGATGACCGTAATCGTCGACAAACGTCACGCCGTCAATCTCCGCAAGCCGTTCAAACCGCCTCATAGCGCCCGTGAATTTCGCCATTCCGCGCTGTATCGCCTCAATCGGTATGCCCGCCGAATAAGCCGCCGCGCAAGCCGCCACGGCATTGTAAACGTTGTGCTCGCCGGGAACGTTTACTTCGATTTCACCGAGCGCTTTTTTTTCGTTTACGAGAGTAAATTTCCACGAGAAATCCGAAATCTGCCTGATATTTTCGGGATAGAAGCAGCAGTCCGCGCTCTTTCCGAAAGTGACGATTTTTGCCTTTGCGCCGCTGTTTTTCACGACTTCGAGCGTATTCGGGTCGCTTCCGTTCGCAACGATAATATCGGTCGTGAGCGCGCAGAATTTCTCAAAGCTCTCCTTGAGCCGCTCCATTGTCTTGAAATAATCCATATGGTCGCGGTCGATGTTGAGAATAATCGAGATATTCGGGAAGAGGTGCAGGAACGTGTCCTTGAATTCGCACGCCTCGCATACCATATACTCGGATTTTCCCGCGCGTCCGCTTCCGCCGATAGCCTTTAGCTTGCCGCCGATAACCGCCGACGGGTCAACTCCCGCTTCGAGCATAATCATTGTGAGCATGGAGGTCGTGGTGGTTTTGCCGTGAGTTCCCGAAACGCAGAAAGCCTTGCTGAACTGCTCCGTCACCAGTCCGAGAAGTTCGCTTCTTTCGGCAACGTAAACGCCGTTTTCACGCGCTTTTTTCGCCGCGATAAGTTCGGGATTATCCTCCATAATCGCCGCGGAATAGACAATACAGTCCGCGCCCTCGATATTTTCCGCCGCCTGTCCGAGAAAAACGGGTATTCCCATTGCGCGTACAGCCGCAAGCGTTGCGGTTTCGTTGTTGTCAGAACCGGTGAGATAAAAGCCCTTTGTGTGGAGAATTTGCGCGAGCGGGTACATTCCGCTTCCGCCTATGCCTATAAAATGGATATGCTTTTTACCCTTTAGAAAATTTTCCAAGATAACAGCTCCTTGCGTAATTAATATTACTAATTTATGTATATTTTGCCGCGGTTATCCCACAATAATTACAGACAAAACATTTTCGGAGGTAACTATGGAGATTAGCGACGTTAAAATCAGAAAAACTATGCACGAGGGCAGGCTTCGCGCGGTTGTGTCGATAACGATTGACAACGCGATTGCAATTCACGACATAAAGCTTGTTCAGGGCGACGACAGAATGTTTGTTGCTATGCCGTCGCGCCGCGAGGAGAGCGGAGTTTTCCGCGACATAATTCACCCGATATCCTCGGAAATCCGCGACGAGCTGGAGCAGAAAATTCTCAGCGCTTATCACAATTATATGCAGTAACCCAGCAAAAACATTGTCTTTAAAATCGCGACCTGAGTTTTCGCGTCGGCGATTTCATTTTTCATTATCATTTCCGCCGCTTTTTTTAGCGGTATTTTTTCTGTTTCGAGGAACTCGTCCTTGTCAAGATTTTGTTCGCCCGCGTGAAGCCGGCGCGCAAGATACATATGGATAATTTCGGTATCGTAAGCGGGCGTGGGAACGAGGTTTCCGAGGTATTCAAAGCTGTCGCACACGCAGCCCGTTTCCTCTTTAAGCTCGCGCAGTCCGCATTCGCGGTGATTTTCGCCGTATTCTAGCTTTCCTGCGGGAATTTCGAGGAAAACGCGTTTGTGCGGATATCGGAACTGTCTTACAAAAATCACGTTTTCGTCCTCGTCAAGCGGCACAACGCAAACTCCGCCGGGGTGTTTGATAACCTCGCGCTTCACGATATCGCCGTTTTCAACCTCCGCCTTATCGACAAAAAGCTTCACGATTTTGCCGTCGTATTTAAGTTCGCTTTCAACAGTTTTTTCTTCAAGTTTCATATAAACCTCGTTATTCTTCGGCGTTTTCATCATCGGAGTACCGATGTGAAATCTCATCGACATAAGATTTGTGCGCCTTTACGCCGTCTATACGTTCAACCGCGTAAAGATGAGCGCAGGGCAGAGGCTTTTCGCGTCTGATAACCCTGAAAATCACGATATAAAGCGCAAGGAACACGATTCCCGCGATGGTGCAGAATATACCGAGGGTAAGTCCGGGAGTTCTGTACTTAAACGTGATTTCGCAAAGACCTTCGGGAACGCGTATTCCGCAAAGTCCGCCGTTTATTTTGTCAACCTCTGCGGGTTCGCCGTTTATTTCCGCGCTCCAGCCCTCGCAGTACGGAACGCTGAAGCAGACGAGTTTTTCGCTCTGATAGCGCGTTTTTGCGGTGAAGCCCTCTTTCGTCACGCTGAACTGAATTACGCCGTTTTTGATTTTGTTCTTTGCGTCAAGCAAAAATTGACTTTTCGAGTAAACGAAATCGGTTCTGTCCTTTTCGAGGATATCGCCGTATTTATCAATCTGTTCGTCCGTGAGGAAAACCGAGCGCACCATAAGCTTGTCCGCGTAATTCGCGCCCTTGACGGACTCAAGCGGGAAATATGTGTCATAGGCAAATCCCATCGGGAGCGCGTAATCGGTTTTGTAGAGGTCGTATTCGCCCTGAGTATCGAAATATTGATAAATTTCGAGGTCGTCGAGCGCGTCCGAGCGCTTTGTGGCGTTCATATCTTTCGGAATCATCAGGTATTTCACTCTTGTGAGCGCGCGGAACGCATAATACGAGTAATCCGGCGCAGAATTTACCGAGCGCGATATTCCGAGCGCCTTGTACAGGTCGAAGGTCGAGCCGGGAATAATGCTTGTAAAGCTTTTGAGGGAGCTGCTTTCCGTGAACATATTGAAGTTATTTGTTTCGTTAACGCCCTCTATGCGGTAGAAATCGGGGTCATCGATTTCAAATTCAGCGGAAGCCATCTGATTATATCTTCCGAGTTCGGGACCGATAAGACGTCCCACGCCGATAAAATAGTATCCCAAAATCATCGAGCCTGCGATAACGGAAGCCGTTACCGTTTTGGTGAAAAACTGAGCGGAGCTTGTTTTGCGCGTCTTTATTATGATGGACAGGCAGACTATCGAAGCCGCGGCAATGAAAATCTGAACGTAGACCGTGGGGTCCATTGAAACGAGAAATCTTGGAAGAATAACCTCGGTTTCCTTGCCGTTGACGTCCTTAACCTTTTTGGTGAACGGAGCGAGCAGCGCGAGAACCGACATCACCGCAACAGCGCCCGCGCAGACCTTATTCCCGAAGCGCAGGTCAAACTCCTCGCGTTCGATAGTATAGACTGTTGCAAGGCAGCAGAAAAGCTCCGGCATATAGAACCAGCGCGTGTAGTAGTTGTCGTTGAAGAGGGTAAACGCGGCGTTAAGACCGGGGATAAACGCCATAAACAGGCACACGAACAGGAGAGTTCTTGCCCAATGTTTTTTCGCGCCTTTGATGAACGCGATAACGCCCGCCATTGAGAAAAGCGGCAGATAAAGCGCGACGCTTGACCATTTCGCGTTCGCTTCCGTGAACATATTGTTTCTCGCGGCAACTTCGGGCGGGAAGAAAAAGCTTTCGAGAAGCAGCCCATAGCGCTGTTCGTTTGAATAGAACAGGAAATTCCAGTTTTTGAGAATATTAGTCGAGCGCGGAACGTCGAGAACCTGATAAATCGACGGAACAAACAAAATTCCCGCGATAAGAACGCCGATAACGCTCTCCACGGCAAGCTGTAAAAATTCCTTCAAGCTCACGCGGAAACGCTTGTCCATAGCGCACCTGATGATGAAGTAAACAACGAGGAAAACGCATTCGCCGATGAAGAAAAAGTAGTTTGCAAGGCAGTTTGCCGCAACGACAAGCGCGAAAAGTCCTCTTCTTTTGTTTACGACAAATTCTTCAAGTCCCACAAGCAGGAGCGGGAAATACATAAACGCGTCCTGAAACTGGAAGAAAACGTTGTAGAGATTGAAGCTTGAAAACGCGAAGAGAAGCCCGCCTATAAGCGCGGAATGAGGTTTCGCGACAAATCTCCTGATGAACGTGAACGCGAAAAGCGAAATCAGCGCGAATTTAACGCAGAGAAGCGGCGCCATAAGATAAGGCGAGAAAGACGCGGGAAACAGCGTCATAAACCAGAAAAACGGGCTTCCGAGCGTGTAGTAGGTATAGCTTCCGAAGAAGTTCGCGCCGAGGTCCGTGCTCCAGTCCCAGCCGAGCGTGCCGTTGTGAACAGCCTCGACGCAGTGCTTGAAAAACGGGATTTGCTGAGCGTTGTAATCGCCGTAGAATATGAAATAACCGCCATCAATGATAACAAAAGGCAAAAACAGCGCCGCCGCCATTATAAGAGCATAGAAGAATGATTTTTGGTAATATTTCTTTTCTGATTTATACATTGAATTTTTCTCCGGTTTCTGATATTTTTACATCTTTTCGGGAGCTTCGATTTTGAGAAGCGCGAGAACGTTTGCGATTACGGTTTTGCAAGCCTCGCAGAACGCAAGCCTTGACAGCTTAACGTCATTTTCTGCGTCCTTGATAGCGCAGGAATCGTAGAATTTATGGAAAATCTGCGCAAGCTCATACACATATTTTGTCAGCTTAAACGGAGAGTATTCATTTGCGGCTTCGTTTATAAGTTCGGGATACTCGGCGATTTTGCGGACAAGCGACTTTTCCTCTTCCGCCGAGAAAACAAGCGGCTCGCCGTTATATTTCACGCCGTCCTCGGCTTGTTTTTCAAGCACGCGGCAAATTCTCGCGTGAGCGTACTGAACGTAGAAAACGGGATTCTTGGAGCTTTCCTCAACGGCAAGGTCGAGGTCGAAATCAAGGTGAGTATTCGCGTCGCGGAGATTGAAGAAAAATCTCGCGTTGTCAATCGGCACTTCGTCAAGCAGCGTGGCGAGCGTAATCGCTTTACCTGAGCGTTTTGAGAGCTTAATCGGCTTTCCGTCGCTCACGAGCATAACCATCTGGCAGATTACAACGTCAAGGCGTTTCTCATCGATACCCATAGCCTGAAGGCAAATCCTCATTCTCTTGACGTAGCCGTGGTGGTCTGCGCCGAGAACGTCGATTGCCTTGTCGTAATTTCGTGTTACGAGCTTGTTGTAGTGATAAGCGATATCGGGGACAATATAAGTGGGGAAGCCGTTCGAGCGTACCAGAACGAAGTCCTGTTCGCCGCCGAAGTCGGTTGCGCGAAGCCAGAGCGCGCCGTCTTTTTCGTAGGTGTGACCGCCTTTTTTGAGGTGTTCGATAACCTCGTTTACAGCGCCGCTGTTGTGAAGCGTGCTTTCCTTGAACCAGTTGTCGTACTTTATTCTGTATTTAAGCAGGTCGGTTTCGAGGATTTTCTCGTTAATCGGAAGCGCGTAGTCGACAAGCGCCTTTTTGCGCTCGTCCGAAGGCTTTTCAGAGAGCGCTTTTCCGCCGAAATTATCGTAATAATTCTTTGCGTGAGCAATAATATCCGCTCCGAGATAAACGTCCGCGGGCATATAGAACGGCTCGTTCTTGTCGGCAGGCTCGTCCTCCTTATCGGAAACGGTTCTTGCGAAAATCTCGCGGCAGAGCGCTTCGTTGTCGGGAAATTCGGCGATGAGAGCCTGTCCCGCGTCGGAACAGAGCTGCATATAGCGCAAATCAAGCGAATTTCCGAATTTAGCGACCTGATTTCCCGCGTCGTTGACGTAAAATTCGCGTGAAGCCTTATATCCCGCCGCGTCAAGCAGTGAAGCAAGGCAATCGCCGATTGCGCCGCCGCGCGCGTTTCCGATATGCATAGGACCCGTGGGGTTCGCGGAAACGAACTCAACGAGAACGCGCTTTCCGCGTCCAAGATTAGTTTTACCGTAGTCCGCGCCGAGGCTCAGCGTGTTCTCGACAACCGACTTATACCAGTTATCGCCGAGGAAAAAGTTGAGAAATCCGGGACCCGCAAGCTCAATTTTTCCGAAAAGCGTTCCCGTAAGCGAAACCGCGTCCTTAATCATCTCTCCGAGCACGCGGGGATTTGTTTTGAGAGCTTTTGCGGATACGAGCGCCGCGTTCGCGGAAAAGTCGCCGTGCGCATTGTCCGCGGGAACGGTGACTGCAAACGCAGGAAGCGGCTCCGCGGGGATTTTCCCCTCTGAAACCAGCTTTCCGAGCGCGTTCATAATTATTTCGGTAATTTCGCGTTTTGCTTCTTCAACAGCATTATAGTACATAAAAAACCTCGCTTACATCTTTACGTTTATAGTTATTTCGTTTTCGGTCATAAGCCCGCCGTTAATGTCAACGGTGTATTTCAGGCTTATTTTTCCGCCGTTTTTGTTAAGCCCGTTAAACAGCTCGTCTGTCGTTATCCCGACCATACAGTCGCCGTATTCCGTTCCGTACTGACAGAAATGGCGCGTTTTATCCTCGAAAATGAGGCTTGAAAACGCGTTTCCCGTACGCGTGAGGGTCATTTTCTTCCCGTCAATGTGAAGCTGGACGTGGCTTCCTTCATAGCCTGTGGCTTCGCTTTCGTCATAGTCGATGAAAAACGAGCCTTTGTGCAGGCGAAATTCGCCTTTCGTGAACAGCTCCGATTCGTCCGTGAAACCGTCCGATGTTTGTTTGATATTCAGCGTTATTGAACAATTATCCAACTTTTTATCTCCGTTTTGCAGTATTTTGCAGGCAAAATGCCCTTATTCCATCGCAAGCTGAATAAGCCTGTCGATAAGCTCGGAATAGGATATTCCCATATTCTCGATAAGTTTCGGATACATACTGATAGGCGTAAAGCCGGGGATTGTGTTGATTTCGTTGAGGATAATCTCCTCGTCGTTCACGAAGAAATCAACTCTCGCCATTCCTCCGCACCCGCACGCTTTGTACGCTTTTTTCGCGATTTCACGCAGCTTTTCCGTCTGTTCGGGCGAAATTTTCGCGGGAATATCGAGAACCGACGTGCCGTTTTTGTACTTCGCGTCATAGTCGTAGAATCCCTCTGCGGGCGTTATCTGACCGGGAATTGAAGCGAGCAGATTACCGATATTTCCGAGAACCGCGCACTCGACTTCCTTTCCCTTGATTTCCTTTTCGACAACAGCCTTGTTTCCGTGCGCGAACGCGATTTTCAGCCCCTCTTTAAGCTCCTCTGCGTTTTCCGCGCGCGAAACGCCAACCGACGAACCCGCGCAGGCAGGCTTTATGTAAACGGGATAACCGAGCTTTTCTTCAACAAGTTCGGTTGATTTTTCCATATCCTCAAGCGAAAGGCGGCAAAGTGCGACAAACGGCGCGGTTTTAATCCCCGCGTATTCAAGAAGCCTGTGAGTAACCGATTTGTCCATACAGTCCGCCGAAGAAGTCATATCGCAGCCAACGCAAGGCAGTCCGCTGAGCTGACAAAGCCCCTGGATTGAGCCGTCCTCGCCGTTCATACCGTGGAGAACGGGGAAAACCGCGTCAACCTTGCGCAGATAAGCCTCGTCGTTGCCCATAATAATAAACCCCTTGTGGAGCGCGTCGGGACTGAGAATTGCCGTACAGCAGTCGGGATTGTTCTCCCACTGCCCCGTTTTTATGTCCTCGTATTCGCCGGGATAATAGAGCCAGTGACCTTTTTTCGTTATTCCGATGCAGATTACATCATATTTATCGTTCGGGATATTCTGAAGAATGTGATACGCCGAAACCAGCGAAACCTCGTGTTCGCTTGAAACGCCGCCGAAAAGAACCGCAATTTTCTGTTTGGACATAATTATCCGCCTTTCTTCGTAAGCCTTTGCGCTTGGTTTTTTGCCCCGCATAATAACTCAAATTACATTATACCACAAACATATAAGAATTTCAAGGGGAAAAAGGTCGATTTGAGGAAAATGCGGCAATAATTTGCCTGAATGAACAAATAAGCTTTGCCGTTTGAGAAATGCCCGTTGACAAGCGTCGGGAAATATGTTACAATTTATATGAAAAATATCAATAAAAAATCCTTGGGGGTAAAAATATGTCATTGCTTGTGACCGGAGGCGCGGGCTATATCGGCTCGCACACCTGCGCGGAGCTTCTCTGCGCGGGAGAAGATATTGTGGTTATGGACAATTTCTCGAATTCATCGCCGAAAGCGCTTGATGGAATTCGTGCGATTACGGGAAAGAATTTTCGCTTTTATGAAGCGGATATGCTTGATAACACCGCGGTTGAGAAGATTTTTTCGGAGAATGATATCGAGCAGGTTATTCATTTCGCGGGATACAAATGCGTTCCCGAAAGCGTGAAAAATCCGCTGAAATACTATTCCAACAACATCTGCGGAACGCTCAATATCCTTGAAACAATGCGGAAATACGGCTGTAAGCGGTTCGTTTTCAGTTCATCGGCGACTGTTTACGGCGAACCCGAAAGCGTTCCCGTGCGCGAGGATTTCCCGCTGCGCGCAATCAACCCTTACGGCTCGACAAAACTTGCGATTGAAAATCTCTGCCGTGAGCTTAACCGCGCCGACAGCGGATTTACGGCGGTTCTTCTGCGCTATTTCAACCCGATTGGCGCGCACGAAAGCGGGCTTATCGGCGAAGCGCCGCTCGGTCTGCCGAATAATCTTATGCCGATTGTGATTGAAAAAGCGCTCGGAAAGCGTGATTATCTCGCGGTTGCGGGAGATGATTACCCGACGTCCGACGGAAGCTGCGTCCGCGATTATATCCACGTCGTTGACCTCGCGAAAGGGCACGTTGCCGCAGTTAAAAAGGCGAGAGCGCTTGCGGGCGGCTGTCCCGCGTATAATCTCGGAACGGGCAGGGGATACTCCGTGTTTGAAATTCTTGATACATTCGAGCGCGTGAACAGCCTGAAACTCGGCTATGTTGTCGGACCGAGGCGCGAGGGGGACGCTCCCGCTATTTATTCCGACCCGTCGCTCGCCGAAAAGGAACTCGGCTGGAAAGCGGAGCTTGGGATAGAAGAAATGTGCCGTTCGGCTTGGAATTTCGCAAAAAATTACTTCTAAACAAAAAATTTCTTTTATACATAAAATTAAGGTGACGAGCGAACCCGTCACCTTTTTTGTTATTCTTCGCTGTCCGAGGAAAGCTGACTCTGATGTTTCGTGAAGAAGTCGACTCTCGGTTCGAGGAACTTCAGCTTGTGGTCTTTTCCGCCGGTAAAGTCAGCGAGGGTATCGAAAATGCGCTCCCAGCTCCAGAAATCATCGCCGAGCTGCAAATATTCGAGAATCATCTCCGTGCCTGCGGGAGCCATCGGGTGAAGCAGAACCGCCGCCGTTCTTATCATATGGAACACGTTTATCAGAACCGCGCGGCGCATTTCGTTATCATCAGCCTTGTCGGCGTCGCCGAGCGCCTTCGCCATATACTTGCTTGCTTTTCTGATATAGCTGTCGAGAACGTAGGTTGCCTGATGGAACTCAAAGCGGTACATAAAGCGTTCATAGTCGAGAACCGCTTTTTTCGAGTCCGCAAGAATATCCTCTGAAACCGCGCCGACAGGCATTACGCCGTCAAAATACTTCTGAACAGTGTAGAAACACGTTCTGATAATGCGGTTAAACACGTTCGAGAGCAGAAAGCCGTCCTTTACAACGGGGTCGGGGTCGTCGGGCTTTGCGTTCGGGTTGTAGGGCTTCGGCATAAAGCTTACGCTGCGCTGTCCCAGACCAAGACCGAGAAAGTGCATTCTGAGCTGCTCCGGGGTGTAGAAATCAAGCAAATCCGCAGCCATCGGCGGTTTGATTGCTCCGGAGCTGGACGCTTTTTTGTCGAGGAAGAGAATGTGGTTGTTCGCGCAGAGAATGGGAAGCTGCATTTCGCCGTCGGCGGGATTTATCGTGTTTTCGCCCTTTTGCAGCGCGATAAACATTCCCATTTCCGCAACGCCGTAGAAATAGATGTTGTCCGCTCCGATGAACTGATAAACCTGCGCGTCCTTGCTGCACCAGAAGTTTTTCCACTCGTCCATACTGCGTCCCTGCGCTTCAAGAGCGGCTTTCGTGAACGAAATCGGCGCCCAGAGGCTTTCGGGCCATACCCAGACGGTAAGCGGCGCTTCGCCCTCAAGAACGGGCGCTTTTACGCCCCATTCAATGTTGCCCGTAAGTCTGAACGGAACGAGCGTTTTTCCTGTGCGATAACGTATCCCGCTGTCTGAAAGTATCTTGCACGCTGCGTTCATTTCATCAAGCGACTTGAACGCAATCGTAAAAGAGGGCTTTTTCTTCTCCTCGATGAACTCGTGTTCGGGCATCTGCGCCTTGACTTTCTCGTATTCGCCGAGAAGCTCATTTTTGATGTGGATAACGGGGTCGGCGAGGAACTCGGAAATCGTGCTTGAAACAAGCTTTCTGACGTTCTTCTGCTTCGAAATGGACTGTGCGTATTCTTTCAGCAAACCGCTGTAAGAGGGCAGGTCGAAGTACCAGTTCTCAACGTCTTTCATAACGGGAGTTTCGCCCGTGAGCGTGCTTTTCGGGTCGATAAGATTTTCCGGCATATACTGATGACCGAGGTCGCACTCGTCCGCGTAGCCTTTTTCGCTCTGACAGCCGTCGACGGGGCATTTTCCGACAACCTGACGACCGTTGAGGAAGCATCCCGCTTTCTCGTCGAAGAACTGCTTTGTGACGATTTTTTTGAGGTGACCGTTGTCATAAAGCCGACGAATGAACTTATCCGTTACGTCGTCGTGAATTTCCGCGGTTCTTCCAAGACCCGAAGCTCCGAAAATATTAAGGCTTATAAGGTAATCATCGAGCGTTTTTTTCTGCGCGTCGTGATTTTCCTTAACAAAGTCGCGGATTGTGCCGGTAAAGCCCTTTTCTTCGCAGAGCTTGCGATAGCTTTCCGCGATGGGAGAGCCGTAGCAGTCCGTTCCCGAAACGAAAATTACGTTATCCTTGCCTATTCTGTCGCGTAGAAATCTCGCGTAGCAGTCCGCGAAAACGAACACTCCGCCGATGTGACCGAAATGAAGCTTTTTATTGCCGTATGGCATTCCGCCCGTGATAACGGCTCTTTTCGGAAATTCGGGACGGGGTATTTCGTGAAACTCCTTTTTGTTCTCAGACATCTTCAACCAATCCTTTCTCATCGTTATCCGCGCTGTCGGCGAAATCAAAGTCGATAAAACCGCCGTTTACGTTAACAGAAACGCACTTGATTCTGACCTTATCGCCGACGATATACAGTTTTCCGTTCGGCGCGCCCGTGAGAATTACGCCGTGTTCAACCTCATAGTCGCCCGCGGGCAGATTTGAAACGGAAATCATTCCCTCGACCGTATTTTCAAGGCAGACGAAAATTCCGCTCGGCGAAACGCCCGAAATCATTCCGTCAAATTCCTCGCCGATATGCTTTTTCATATATTCCGCCATATAGAAATTCTCGCAGTCGCGCTCGCATTTTACGGCGGAAAGCTCGGTTACGCTTGCTCGCTGCGAATTTTCGGCGGCGAATTTCTCGTACTTTTTCACAAGCTTTTCGCCGCTCAGCGCATAGACGTAATCCGTGAGAATACGGTGAATTGAAAGGTCGGCAAGGCGGCGGATAGGCGAGGTAAAGTGCGCGTATTCCGGCATAACCAGACCGTAGTGACCGAGCGGCAGGTCGGAATATTTCGCCTTCATCATCGTCCTCAGCACGATTTTGTTGATAACCGGGTATTTTTCCGTACCCTTTGCGTCGCGGATAACCTTTGCAAGGTCCGCGGCGGTTGATTTTTCGTTAATTCCTTCGGGGTTGATACCGAGCGCCGTGAGCGTATCGGCGAGCGTAAGCAGCTTTTCCTCGGCGGGCGGTTCGTGGACGCGGTAAACAAACGGGAATTTCTCTTTCATCGCGAGAGAAGCCGCCGCGTTGTTCGCCATAAGCATAAATTCCTCGATAACCTTTTCCGCCGTGCCTCGCTCGCGCGGCTTTATGTCAACGCAAACGCCGTTTTCATCGGTAATTATCTTCGCTTCCTCGGTATCGATTTCGGGAGCGCCGCGGTTTATTCTGTTTTTTTCGAGAATTGCCGCAAGTTCCGTCATAATTGGAATCCTGTCGATAACGCGTGCGTATTTTTCCTTAATCTTCTCGTCCGCGCTGCCGTCGATTATCTTGTTTACCTCGGAGTAAACGCCTTTCACGCGGCTTCGAATAACGGATTTCTCGAAGCGGAACGAGTTTATTTTACCGTCCGCGGAAACGTCCATAAGGCAGGAAAAAGCCAGCCTGTCCACGTTCGGATTAAGCGAGCAAATCCCGTTTGAAAGCTCGCGCGGCAGCATCGGAACAACCATATCCGCGTAATAAATCGAAGTTCCGCGGTAAAAGGCTTCCTTATCTATGGGCGTGCCTTTTTTCACATAGTGAGAAACGTCCGCGATGTGAACGCCGAGTTTATAGCCGTTTTCCGTGCGCGAAATCGAAACCGAGTCATCGATATCCTTTGTATCCGCGCCGTCAATCGTGAAAATCGGCTCGCCGCGCAGGTCGAGTCTGCGCGAAATCTCGTCCTCGTCCGGCTCGTCGGTGTTGAACTCCTGCGCCTGTGCGAGAACGTCCTCCGGAAATTCCGTGTGAAGCCCGTTTACAAGCAGGTAAGCTTCGGCGCTTGCACGCGCGTTTTCGCTTGAACCGAAACTGTTTTCAATGCAGACGGTGTGGTCGTAGTGATGAGCGCCGCGTTTTTTAATCGAGAACGCGACTTTATCGCCCACATGAAGCTGTTTGTCTCCAAATTTCGCGATAAACAGCGGTTCGGCGCACATTTTGTCGGGGAGAACCATAAGTCTGTTCCCCTCGGAAACGATAATTCCCGACTGAAGCCCGTCGCTTTCTTCAAGCACCGCAATAACAACCGCTTCTGCGGATTTATCCTCGAAGGCGGGCGCGGTTTTTTTCGCGAGAACAATATCGCCGGGAACAGCTCCGCGCAGGTCCTTTCCGCGCACGAAAAATTCCTCGGAAACTTCGCCTTCGCGCACGATAAATCCTGATTTCGGGTTAATCCTCGCAACGGAAGCCTCGAAATAGCTTTCCGGATTTTTCAGCCGCCATACGCCTTTTTTGTTCGTGAGGTCGCCGTATCTTTTCATTTCCGCAAGCGCCTGTTCAAGTTTTTTCACGGCTTTTTTCGCAATATCGAGCTTTTTCACAAGTTCTTTTTCGGAAAGCCCGTCGTCGCTTTCGTAAATTGCCTTCAGAACATTGGTTTTTAAGTTGTTCATAGAAACACCTCTTGATTCCGAAAAAAACAGACAGACGAAAAGCCTGTCTGCTCGTTTTCAGTTATTGAGCCGCGCTTTCCGAAGAACCGCTTTCTGCCGAGCCGCTTTCAGACGCGTCCGAGGAGCTTTCGGAAGAGCCGCTGTCCGAAACCTCGCTTACAACCGAAGAACTGCTTGCGCTTGTGCCGTCCTCTTTGCTTCCGCCCCAGTAAACGTTTATTACGTTAACCGCAACCGCAAGCACAAAGAAAATAATCGCAGCCGCAATAGTTGCCTTATTAAGCATAGCGTCCTTTGTTCTGCCCGCGTTTTTCTGATAGAAGCTGTCGGACGACGAACCCGAAATCGTCTGCGACATCTGAGTTTTTGTGTCCTTGACAAGTACAACCACAACTATAAAAATGCAGGCGATTATAAGAACTATCGCGCTAATTACTTCAAAAATACTCATTTTGACGAACTTCCTCCAAATTATATTAATGCAATACTTCGTTATTATACCATACAATTACAAAAATTTCAAGTATTTTTTTGCATTTTTTAAAAAAATATAGTCTGAGCTTTATTTCATAACGTAGTTGACATTTTTAATAAAATATGGTAAAATATATAATGAATATTTGTGCAGACGGGTGATTTGTTTTGATTAAAGCGGTTCTTTTCGATATGGACGGACTTCTTCTTGATACGGAGAAGCTTCTTGTGAGGTTCTGGCAGGAGGCTGCGAGCGAGGCAGGGTTTAATATGACGCGCGAAATCGCCCTGAATATCCGCTCAATGCACAGAAGCTTTGCTGTTCCTTATTTAAAAAGCGTTCTGGGGGATAATTTCGATTACGCGAAAACGCGCGCAAGGCGAATGGAACTTATGAGCGATTATCTTGCGGAAAACGTTCTTGAACTGAAAAAAGGCGCGAAAGAGCTTCTTACATATCTTAATAAAAACAATATTCCCGTGGCGGTCGTCACGGCAACCGACAGCGAGCGCGCCGAAAAATACCTGAAAGAAACGGGGATTTTCGGATATTTTGAAAGAATAATCAGCGCGACGATGGTTAAAGAGGGAAAGCCGAAGCCGGATATTTACCTTTACGCTGCGGAACAGCTTGGGCTTGAGCCTTATGAATGCGCGGCGCTTGAGGATTCGCCGAACGGCGTGAAATCGGCGGCTTCTGCGGGGTGCAGGACGATTATGGTGCCGGATTTGACGGAGCCGGACGAAGAACTTTCGGGGATTATCGCGGCGAGAGCAAACTCGCTTGAAGATGTTGTTGAAATTATCGGAAATTTGATATAAAGGCAGGTGTTTTTATGGGCGAAATTGTGAATAATAACAGCGCCAAGCGTTCAGGCGGCGGTGAAAACGAAAATAAATCAATTGCAGCGGCAGTTGACTGCCGTATTGACGTTTCCGTTGATTCGGGCGGAAAAAACGTTAATCTAACAATCCTTTCTCCGATGAACGGAGGCAAGGAAGCGACCGTTCAGATGATTTATGACGAGCTGAAAAAGCAGAATATTGTTTTCGGCGTTGATGAAAGCGCGATAAAAAAGATGGTTGAGGAGCGATATTACGATACTTCCGTAAATATTGCGAGTTATAAAGCCCCGAAAAAGGGCGCGAACGGCTATATCAGCTTCCGTTTTGATAAGGAGCATAAGCTGAAGCCGCATCAGGACGAATTCGGCGTTGCGGATTTCCGTGAGCTTAACTCGATTGTTCCTATCAGGAAAAACGAGGTTATCGCGGACATTATTCTTCCCGAAGAAGGAAAGCCCGGAAAAAACGTTTTTGGCGAGGAGATTCCCGCCGAGGCGGGTATTCCTGCGAAAGTTTCCGTCGGAAAAAACACTCTTGTGACGATGGACGGGAAGAATATCGTTGCCGCGTGCGACGGGCATATTGTTTTCGGAAACGGCTGTTTTAACGTTGAGGAAGCGGTTACGGTGAGGACCGACCTCGACATTTCCGTTGGAAATATCAGCTTTTTCGGCGACGTACACATTAAAGGCAACGTTATGGAGGGCTTTTCCGTGAACGCGGGCAAGTCCCTTAAAATAGACGGAAGCGTTTTCGGCGGCGAAGTCAGCGCGGGCGGAAATCTTACGGTTGTCGGCGGGTGCATCAATTCCAAGGTGAACTGCGGCGGCGACGCGGATATCGGCTTCTGCGAGAATTCGGACCTGTTCGTAAAGGGAGATATCACCTCGAAGCAGTTCGCGTTCTGCACGGTTTTCTGTTACGGAAAGCTGACTACAAAAGGAGCGCGCGGGGTTATCGCAGGCGGAAAAATCACTTCTATGCACGATATAAACGCGGGTATTATCGGTTCGGAAAAATACACGCCGACCGAGATTAATATAGGCGACGGTTCCGTGCTTTTCGCGAGAAAACGCGAGGCTGAAAGCGAGTTTAACGACGCGATGAGGATTTATGACCTTTCGATAAAAAATCTTGCGTTTCTGAAAAACAGAAAGGAAATGCAGGGCGGCGCTTTGAACGATGAACAGCAGCGTCAGCAGCGCATCGAAATGCAGAACAAGCTGTTTTACGGAATGAAGAAAACCGAGCTTCAGGAGCTTATCGCAAAGCTTGACGCGGATATAAACGAGCGTGATAATTTGAGCGCGGTTGTAAACGGGACGATTTATCCCGGAGTGAAATTCTGCATAAACTTTCTTACGCTGGACGTTGTTGAGGCGGCAAAACACGCGCGCGTCACGATTGTGAACGACACGCTTACGATTTTGCCGATGTAGCGTGCGCCGTAAAAATCGCGGACGCGCGAAATCAGCGACACGGGAAAACGTTTTAAGCTGGGAGAACAGATGAAAAGTAACATTCTGATTATTATTGGCGCTGTTCTGGCGGCGGTCGGAGTTATCACGCTTGTGATTATTTTCAGTCAGCCGTCCGAGGGCGTGGGTTCGTCCGATTATCAATATTCGACGAATTCTTCAAGTCAGCCTTATGAAAGCGGCGATTCTTACGGCGGTCAGGAAAGCACCGTAAATCACCGCCCGGGCGACGGTCAGAGCAGCGAGGCGGCAAAAAATGTCGTCGCTATGGCATATTCTCTGATTAATACGCCCTATGCTGAGAACGGCGCTTCTCCGGACGGTTTCGACAATTCCGGGTTCATCTATTATGTGATGAGGAAAAACGGCTTTCTGACTTGTCCGAGAGGCACGATTGCACAGTCCGAATGGGGTGCGAAGAGAAGTTACGGAAATCTTTGCGCGGGCGACCTCGTCTTTTTCTCGGACGACGGCCGCGATAACATAAGCTTTGGCGGAATTTACGCGGGAGGCGGCGAGATGATTGCCTGCATAACGCATAACGGAGTAACCAAAGTCTGGAGCGTTGATATCACAACGGATTATTATTGCAGGAATTTTGCGCGCGGAATAGCCATAAGCTGAGCTTTTGCGCGGATTTTTGAAAGGAATTTGCCGAATGAAAACGGTTATCGCCGATAACAGCCTTTGTGTAAATACGCTGTCGGACAGCGCGACGGGCGACGATATTTTCAGCTATATTGAAATGCTTGCGGCGTCGGGCGTGAAGTATGTGGAGCTGGATTTTCGCGCCGCTATGAAGCTGAAGCGGCTTCCCGAAGGAATAGGGTATATTTTCCGTATGGTTGACCCGATGTTTCTGCGGCTGACGGAGGTTTTTGACTTTGATTACATTCTCATAAATTTCCCCGACCTGAAGAAGAGAATTTCCACAAAGGTTCCGATTATGCTTGAGCTTCCTGTTGTGGAGTCGCTTCCGGGGCGCGCCGTAAGATTTGCGCAGACGCTTATCGACGGTAAAATCTCGCTGCTCAGACTTTGCGGGAAATTTGATTTCAGCAGCGCCGAGGAAGCTTCGGGGTATGTGTGCCGCCTGAAAAACGACGTCGCCGTGCCGGTTGATTTCTGCCCGCTGAACACATACAAAAACGCTGTTGACAGCGCGATTAAGCTTGCTCTTGCGAATGCCGACAGCATAACGCTTTCGATGGGTTCAGGCGGGAAATACGCCGCGTTTGAGGATTTTCTGTTCACGCTCATCTCCGTGTACGACGCGATACCCGCCGAACTTAACGCGGGCGCGATGTGCAGAGCCTCGGTGTTCGGGAACTATATTTTCGGGAATACGCGCGCCGACAAGGTTATGCAGCTTATGGAAGTCCTCGACAGCGATATAAGAATGTTGAAAAACGCAGACACGGGCGGAGAAGTTAAAACGAGAATAAGGCTAAAGGATACGCAGTTTCTGCGTCAGGCGTATGTTTCAGCCGTTGAAAAAATGCTCAAAAACGAGGAACTTGAAAATGATATCTCCGAGGAACTCGCAAAGGCGGTCGGGAAGAGCGAAGCAAGCGTTTTCAGCAATGATATTCTGAATGAAAAGCGCAGGGGACTTTTGAATTAGTGAGGGATTTATTATGATAAGGCTCATAGCTTCGGATATGGACGGAACGCTTCTTGACGATGAAAAGCGTCTTCCGAAGGACTTTTTTCCCGTCCTCGACAGGCTTATTGAAAAGAAGATTATTTTCACGGTTGCAAGCGGAAGAACCTATACCGCGGTTGAGCATCTTCTGCCGGAAAAATACCGCGAAAAGATTTCGTATATCTGCGATAACGGCGCTTGTACGCTGCTTAGCGGAAAGGTTACGAATGTTTTTCCGCTTGAACGGGACGTTTACGAAAATGTGATTTCGGTCTGCGCGGAAGCGGAGGATTTTACCGTTATCGTGTGCGCGGAAAGCGGCGTTTATCACCTTGATTTGGACGAAGAATTCACGAAAGACGTCGGGAGATTTTACAAATTTCACAAAACAATCAACGATTTCCTTGACGTAAACGATACGATTTACAAGCTTGCGATTTGCGACAAAAAGGGCGCGCTCCGCCACGGAAAGCCGCTTCTTGAAGGCGTTTTCGGCGATAAGCTGAATATTCAGGCTTCGGGTGAGTTCTGGATGGACGTTATGGCGGGCGGCGTGAGCAAGGGCGCGGCGCTGAGGGCGCTTCAGAAAACGCTTGGAGTAACGCGCGAAGAAACGATGGCGTTCGGCGATTATTTCAACGACGCGGATATGCTTATGGCTGCGGATTACAGCTTTTGTATGGAAAACGGTCACGAGGACGTGAAAAAGCTCTGCCGCTTTGTTGCTCCCGACAACAACAGCGGCGGCGTGACAAAATGTATAAGAAAATTCGTGCTTTAAGGAGGGCACACTAATTCTTTTTTATGAATGCAACAAACATTATAATTATTGTTCTGATGATAATGTTTTCGGCGTTTTTTTCGGCGTCGGAAACCGCGATTTCAAGCGTAAACAGAATACGTCTTAAAAATATGGCGGAGAACGGAAACCGCGGCGCGGCGCGGGCGCTTAAAATTCTCGGAAAGTACGACAAGGCGCTCACGACCATACTTATCGGCAATAATATTGTAAATATCACCTGCTCGTCAATCGCAACGGTTGTATGTATCGCGGTTGTCGGGGAGCAGTACGGTTCGCTTGTTTCAACGATTGTGACGACGATTGTAGTGCTGATTTTCGGCGAGGTTATGCCGAAAAGTATCGCGAAAGACCATGCAGAGCCGATTGCAATAGGCGTTTCTGCGGTGATTTCGTTCTTGATGCTGATATTCACGCCATTTTCGGCTTTCTTTATTTTGCTGAAAAATGGCATTGCGAAGCTGTTCCGCAGCAAGGAGTCCGTGAGCGTGACCGAAGAGGAGCTTATGGCGATTATCGACGAAATCGAGGACGAGGGCGTTCTTGAACAGCAGGAGAGCAATCTTGTGCGCTCGGCATTGCAGTTCGACGAAACCACGGTTGACGAGATAATCACGCCGAGAGTAAGCGTTGTAGCGGTTGACGTAAACGACAGCGCAAAGGACGTCTGCGATAAATTCCTGAGCGAGCAGTATTCGAGAATGCCGGTTTACGAAAAGACGCTCGATAACATAATAGGCGTAATTAATCAGAAGGATTTTCTCAAGGAGTATCTCGCGCAGGGCGAAAAGCTGATGATTCGCGACATTGTGCAGGAAACGGTTTATTTCCCGCATATGCTGAGGATTTCCGAGGTTCTGCGCACAATGCAGAAGAAAAAGTGCCATATGTGCGTTGTTCTCGACCAGCACGGCGGAACGCTCGGAATTGTCACGATGGAGGACCTGCTTGAGGAGCTTGTCGGCGAAATATGGGACGAGAGCGACGAGGTTAAAAGCCCGATTACAACTGTTTCGGAGAACGTTTTCGAGGTTTACGGCGACGTTTCGCTCGGAAATCTGAGAAGATTTTTCGAGGACAGGGAAATTGACGTTGAAATCGAGAGCGAAGCGCATACCGTTGCGGGGTGGGTTCTGGAACTGTTTGGAAGTATTCCGAAAAACGGCGATGTAGTGCGCTCAGAGAGATTTGTTGTGACGGTTCTCGAAGCGGCGGAGCTTAGGGTCAACAAGGTCAGGATTGAACTTGTATCCGACGAGGTGAAGGATTGAAACCGTTTTATATTGCGCTGATTGTCCTTTCGGGAGGATATCTAATCGCTCACGTTATGGCAAAGTTTTTTTTCGGGAAAACGCTTTTTCCCGATACGAGCGAGCTTTTTACCGATAAAAAAGAGCGAAATCTCTGGCAGACCGTTTTCCCAAAGAATATTCTGCGGCTTGTGATATTCGTTTTGACAGGCTCGATAAGCGGTCTGCTTATGGATATCGCGGGGCTTGCGGGGTGGATTTCGCTTTTGTTTGCGCCGGTTGCGGGAATTTTCTTTAACTTCCTGATATCGATGGTTTTTTCTCCGATTTACCTTAAATATCACAAAAGCGCCGAGCCGAGCGACGAGGAGCTTTGCGAGCTTACGGGAAAGGTTGTGGAGGACGTTGAGCCGGACGGTTTCGGGGTTATCGAGGTTCGGCACGGCTCGAAAAATTACCTTTTCCGCGCGGTTTCCGCAAACGAACGGTTCATACCAAAGGGAACGGGCGTTGTTGTGATTTACGCGCAGGATTCGTGCTGTTTTGTCGAGAGCGAGGAGCATTTGTGCGATATTTTGTTTGAGGACGACAAGAATGATGATACTAATATAGGAGAAATCTCCGAAGAAAACGAAAATCCGGCGCAAGATGAGAAAAAATATTGAAAAAATATAAAAAAGTGCTTGACAAAACGGGTTTTGTGTGATATAATGAGTATACCTCGAATGGGGTATATTTTTTTGTGCGTTTTTATAAAACGCGTATAACCCCAAAAGCGACCGCTGCAAAGGGCTGCGGTTTATGAGGGAGGCAATATGAAAACAGGAGGTGCCGAAAGTGAGAGTAAAAATTACATTGGCGTGTTCGGAGTGCAAGCAGCGCAATTACAACTCCATGAAGAACAAGAAAAACGACCCCGACAGACTTGAAATGAACAAGTACTGCAGATTCTGCAAGAAACACACTCTTCACAAGGAAACTAAGTAATACGGGAGGAATTCAGGTATGGCTAAAGATTTGGAGCTTGAGAAGAGCTCTCCCGAAAGTGAAGAGGCAAAGGACAAGGTAAAAAAAGGTACGGAAAAGTCCAAAAAGACTGATAAGGACAAGGATAAAAAAGCGGCGAAGGGAAAGAAACCCAAGAAGGGTCTTGTAAAGTACCTGAAGGACGCAAAATCCGAGTTCAAGAAGGTTGTCTGGCCGACGCCCAAGGAAACGACGCGCAATACGGTTGTCGTTGTTGTTATATGCGTGTTGGCGGGTCTGTTCGTGTTCGGACTTGATTCGCTGTTCGGTCTTTTGAACAATTTGCTGTTCCATTGATTTACGGGGGTTAATATGGCTGACTCAGAAGCAAAATGGTATATTCTTCACACCTATTCGGGTTATGAGAATAAGGTTGCCGCAGATATAATGAAGCTCGTTGAAAACAGAAATCTTCAGAATCTTATCGAGGACGTTATGGTTCCGACTGTGACAAAGACCGTTGAAAGAGAAAGCGGAAAGGTTGTCGAGGTTGAGGAAAAGGTTTATCCGGGATATGTTTTCGTGAAAATGGTGGAAACCAACGAGTCGTGGTATATTTGCAGAAACACCAGAGGAGTCACCGGATTTGTCGGTCCCGAAAGCAAGCCTACGCCGCTCAGCGAAGCCGAGGTTAAGAACCTTGAGCAGGGCAGGAAAGAAGCTGCCGTTTCGTTTGAAAAGGGCGATAAGGTCGTTATCAGACAAGGCGTGCTTGAAGGGTTTGAGGGTACTGTTTCCGAGGTTGACGAGGACAAGGGCACGGTTGTTGTCGACGTCTTCAATATGTTCGGAGAGGCTACGCCTACAACGCTTGAAATCACCGCAATCAAGAAAATTTAATTGTTTTTCAAAAAATATGGAGGAAAAATGCTATGGCACAGAAGGTAGTTGGATTTATTAAGTTGCAGATTCCCGCCGGCAAAGCGACGCCGGCTCCCCCCGTCGGACCGGCTCTCGGTCAGCACGGCGTAAATATTATGGCGTTTACGAAGGAGTTTAACGAGCGTACCAAGGATAAGGCGGGTCTGATTATCCCCGTTGTTATCACGGTTTACGCTGACAGAAGCTTCACGTTTATCACAAAGACGCCGCCCGCTTCGGTTCTTATCAAGAAGGCTTGCAAGATTGAAAGCGGTTCGGGCGTTCCGAACAAGACTAAGGTTGCCAAGATTACCAAGGCTCAGCTTAAGGAAATCGCGGAAACCAAGATGCCCGACCTTAACGCTGCGAATATCGATACCGCAATGTCTATGATTGCGGGTACCTGCCGTTCGATGGGCGTAGAAGTTGCAGACTGAAATTAACGTGGGAGGAATTTTTCCGTCAGTGCGGACTGAAAACGTCCGCCGTACCACAAGGAGGATATATTAATGAAACACGGTAAGAAATATACTGAAAGCGCAAAGCTGATTGAAAACGCAAAGCTGTACGAGAGCGGCGAAGCTCTTGACATCGTTTGCAAGACCGCTAAGGCAAAGTTCGATGAAACGGTTGAGCTTCACGTTCGCCTCGGCGTTGACTCGCGCCACGCTGACCAGCAGGTTCGCGGCGCCGTTGTTCTTCCGAACGGAACAGGTAAGACTATCAGAACTCTCGTTTTCTGCAAGCCTGAGAAGGAAGCGGACGCAAAGGCTGCGGGAGCTGATTATATCGCTGATAACGAAACTATTTCCAAGATTCAGAACGGCTGGATGGACTTCGAGGTTGTTATCGCAACTCCCGATATGATGGGCGTTGTCGGCAGACTCGGTAAGGTTCTCGGTCCGAGAGGTCTTATGCCTAACCCTAAGGCGGGTACTGTTACCCCCGATGTTGCTAAGGCTGTTACCGAGGCTAAGGCAGGTAAGATTGAGTATCGTCTTGATAAGTCGAACATCATTCACTGCCCCATCGGAAAGGCTTCTTTCGGCCCCGCAAAGCTGGAGGAGAACTTCAATGCGCTGATGGAAGCGGTTGCTAAGGCTAAGCCTGCCGCTGCCAAGGGTACCTATATCAAGAGCTGCACGGTTTCTTCGACTATGGGTCCCGGCGTCAAGGTTAACACCTTGCGTTTCGGCGTGTAAGCCATTGCTATGCAATAAATTCGACCGCCCGGAGAAATTCGGGCGGCGGTTTTATAAATTGAGAAATTGCGGCTTGTTTTTGTCGGACAGCCGCTAAAAAATGAGCATAAGAGCGTTTTAAAGGGAGGCATAACGTTTGGGATTTGCAAAGGGTTTTAATCAAGTCGAGGCGGCGGCTGAAAAGGCGGTTCGCGGGATTGTCGAGGAACATGGGTTTTCGCTCTGGGACGTTGTTTTTGTGAAAGAAGGCGCTTCGTGGTATCTGAGAATACTGATTGACAAGCCACAGGGCGTTTCAATCGACGACTGCACGTCAATCGACGGAGAAATCAACGCGATTATAGATGAGCAGCCGTTTATCGACAAGATTGATTATCTTGAAATAGGCTCGGCGGGTCTTGAACGCACAATTCGCCGCGAGGAGCAAATTAAGGCTTCGCTCGGCAAAAAAATCGTTCTGAAAACTTACAAGCTCTGCGAGGGGCTTTCAGAAAAGACGTTTAAATGCACGCTCGATGATTTCGACGGGGAAAAGGTTGCGGTTTCGGGATATTTCGGCAAAAAGGAACTCGCGCTGAGCGAAATTTCCGCGATGAACTATGATGATTTTGATGATTTTAATGATTTAATGGAGGTATAAGGGAAAATGGCAAGGAAAAAGACGGTTAAAGGGGAAGACTACGGAGATATTTATGAAAATCTCGCTCTGCTTGCGGAGGAAAAGGGGATTTCAAGCGATATTCTCGCCGAAAAAATTAAATACGCTATAGAAAAAAGTCTGAAGTCAAATCTGCATTTTGACGATGACGAGGAAGATTTTGTTCACGTTGATATTGACCTCAAAAAGAGAATTTTTGATGTGAGCATTATGAAAGAGGTAATCGAGGTTGTCGATACGCTCTATGAGCCGGAAAAGGAGATTGTTCTCGAAGAAGCAAGAAAAATCGACCCGACTCTTGAGGTTGGCGACAGGGTTAGATGTCCCATTGATACAAAGCTGTTCAAGAGAATTGCGGCTAAGAACGCAAAAGACCTGATAAGACAGGGCTTCTCGAATGCAGAACGTCAGCATCTCAGCGAAATCTGGGGCGAATACGAGAACGAGGCGGTTTCGGCTGTTGTCACGAAAATCGAGCCGAAAACTCTTCACGCAACTCTTGAAATCAACCACAACGAGGTTATGCTGCCGAGAAGCGAGCAAATTCCCGGAGAAACGCTTGAAGTCGGGCAGGTTGTCCGCGTGTATATTTCGGGCGTTTCAAAGGAATATAAGGAAGGCGACAAAAATCAGTATCTCAAGGTTTCCAGAACCGATAAATGGCTGATTAAGCGTTTGTTTGAGCTGGAGTGTCCCGAAATTTACGACGGAACGGTTGAAATCAAGGCGGTAAGCCGCGCTCCCGGAAGCAGAAGCAAAATCGCCGTTATAAGCAACGACCCGAACGTTGACGCGGTTGGCGCGTGCATAGGTCCGCAGAAGAGCCGTATCAACGCGGTTATGAAAGAAGTCAAGGGCGAGAAAATCGACGTCGTTCTGTACAGCGACGACCCTGAGGAGTTCATAAAGCAGGCTTTGAAGCCTGCCGAGGCAATCAAGGTTGTCATCACGAACCCCAATCCCGACAAGCGCGCATGCAAGGTTGTCGTACCCGATAATCAGCTTTCGCTCGCTATCGGAAATAAGGGTCAGAACGCTTGGCTTGCGGCAAAGCTCACGGGCTACAAAATCGACATTAAGGCTGAAAGCGCGGTTCGTCCCGAAGATTTCGAGGTTGTTCCGCTTGAAGTGAAGCCTGAGGAGGAAGCTCCCGCGGCTGAAGAGGGCGCTGCGCCGACCGAGGCTTCAAAGGAGTGACGATATGCCCGAAAAGAAGGTTCCGCTCAGAAAGTGCGTTTCCTGCGGTGAAATGATAGGAAAAAAGGGCGCTTTGCGGGTTGTAAGGGACAAGGACGGCGCGGTTTCGCTCGATGAAACCGGAAAAAAGGCGGGAAGGGGCGCATATATCTGCCGCGACATAAAATGCTTCGAGCTTGCGAAAAAGGCGAAAAAGCTTGACCGCGCGCTTAAATGCACCGTTCCCGATGAAATATACGATATCATTGAAAAGGAGCTGACTTCCGATAAATAACACGCTCAGCACGTTTTGTCTTTGCAGACGCGCGGGAAAGCTCGAAATCGGTTTTGACGCGGTTTGCGCCGAGATTTTGGGAAAAAACGGCGGCGGCGCGGTACTCGCCGAGGACGTTTCCGCAAAAACGGAAAAGGAAATCCGTTTTCTCTGCGAAAAACACAAACGAGAGGTTGTCAAGGCTCGGTTTACAATGGACGACGCGAAAAACGCGGTCGGAAAGCGCGCAGGAGTTTTCTTTATAACCGACGACGGGCTTTTCGGCTCGGTAAAGCGGACAATTCAGCCCGCTCCCTGCGCCGAACATAGCGACTCAAAATTTGAATAGTCTGGAGGAAATTTACATTGCCAAGCAAACAGATAAAATATAAGGTTCAGGACGTTGCAAAGGATTTGGGTTTGGATAAAGCAGAGCTTATCGAGCTGCTCGATAAGGTTTTCCCGCTTGAAAATCCCAGAAAAACAACCGCCGCAATCACAGCGGACGAGGTTGGTTATATTCTCGAAAAATACACTCGCAAGGGCGAGGTTGACGACATCAACAAGGCTTTTTCCGCGACAAAGGATATTAAAAGCGAGAAGCCTGTTGAGAGCGAGAAGAAGGCTCCCGCTAAGAAAAAGCCTGCCGTAAAGACGGAGGAAAAGCCCGAGGCTGCCAAAAAGCCGGCAAAGAAGGAAAAGCCCGCCGAGGAAGCGGTAAAGACTGAGGCTGCTCCGGCTAAGGGGGAGAAGAAGCCCGAACCTGTTAAGCAGGAAGCTCCGAATCCCGTTCAGCCCGCAAAGCCCGAACCCGCGAAAGCGGCGGAGCCTGTGAAAGCTCAAGAGCCGGTTAAACCTCAGCCCGCGAAGCCTGAGCCTGCGAAAACGGAGCAGTTCAAGAAGCACGAAAATCGCGAAAATAACAGGGATAACCGTCCGCAGAACAACGCTCGCCCCGCAGGAAAGCCGGAGCAGAAGCCGCAGTTCAATAACGGTAATAATAACGGCAATAATGCAAATAACAGGAATGAAAAGCCTGTGAATAACAATAACAGCGGCAATAACAACAAGCCGAAGCCCGCCGCGAAAATACCGACCGCGAAACCCGCTATCGACAGCAGCAAAATCAAGGTCAACGCGCCGCCTGTTATTCAGCAGAAGCAGAAAACCGAGAACGTTAAGCACGGCGAGCACGTCACCAAGAAGGTTGATACGCGCGGAAGCTATGTTGAGCTTGATAAGTACAACGAGCGCTATGAAACAATCGCGCCCGCGGGCAAGATGAACAATGATAATTTCCGCAGCAAGCAGAAATTCACGCAGAAAGCGCAGAAAAACGGCAAGCAGTACGGAAATAAGCGTGAAACCGAGGCTCAGAAGCTGAAGCGCCTTGAACTCGAAAGAGCGAGAAAGCAGCAGCTTAAGGTTCAAATTCCCGATGAAATTGTTGTCGGAGAACTTGCAACGCGCCTTAAAGTAACGGCTTCCGAGGTTATCAAGAAGCTGTTTGCGCTCGGAGTTATGGCAAATATCAACGAAACTATCGACTTTGACACGGCTTCGCTTGTTGCCGAGGAACTCGGCGCGAAGGTTGAGAAGGAGATTGTCGTAACAATCGAAGAGCGCTTGTTTGAGGACGTTGAGGATAAGCCTGAGGATTTGAAGCCGCGTTCGCCCGTTGTTGTTGTAATGGGACACGTTGACCACGGTAAAACGTCTATTCTCGACTATATAAGAAACGCGCACGTTGCGTCCGGAGAAGCGGGCGGAATTACCCAGCATATCGGCGCTTACCGCGTTCATCTGAAAGACCGCGATATCACATTCCTCGATACGCCCGGACACGAAGCGTTTACGTCAATGAGAGCGCGCGGCGCGATGATTACGGATATTGCGATACTCGTTGTCGCGGCGGATGACGGAATTATGCCGCAGACCGTTGAGGCAATCAACCACGCAAAGGCTGCGGGCGTTTCGATTATCGTCGCTATCAACAAGGTCGATAAAGAGGGCGCAAATCCCGAAAGAGTAAAGGAAGAGCTCACGAAATACGAGCTTGTCTGCGAGGATTGGGGCGGCGATGTAATCTGCGTTCCCGTATCCGCGAAAACGGGCGAGGGAATGGATACGCTTCTTGAAATGGTGGGACTTACCGCCGATGTTATGGAGCTTAAGGCAAATCCCGACAGACTCGGAATGGGCGCTGTCATCGAGGCTCGTCTTGACAAGAACAGAGGACCTATCGCGACGCTTCTCGTTCAGAACGGTACTCTGCACACGGGCGATATTCTCATTGCGGGAACAGCCGTAGGACGCGTCCGCGTGATGCGCGACGACAGAGGAAGAACAATAACCGAAGCGGGACCGTCCGTTCCCGTTGAGATTATGGGTCTTTCGGAAGTGCCTTCTGCGGGCGACACTTTTGCCGCGGTCGAGGACGAAAAGCTTGCGAGAGAGCTTGTTGAAAAGCGCAAGCACGAGGCTAAGGAGGAGCAGTTCAAGAGCTATCAGAAGGTTACGCTCGACAACCTGTTCAGTTCGATTGAACAGGGCGAGGTCAAGGAGCTTCCGATTATCGTAAAGGGCGACGTTCAGGGCTCTGTCGAGGCTGTAAAACAGTCGCTTGAGAAGATAGCGAACGACGAGGTTAAGGTACGCGTAATTCACGGCGGCGTCGGCGCGGTAAGCGAGAGCGACGTTATGCTTGCGATGGCGAGCGGCGCGATTATCGTCGGATTTAACGTAAGACCGCACCCGTCCGCGGAGGATTCCGCAAAGGAAAACGGCGTTGAAATCAGACTTTACCGCGTAATTTACGACGCAATCGAGGATATAACCGCGGCGATGAAGGGAATGCTTGCTCCGAAGTTCCGCGAGGTTAATCTCGGACGCGTCGAGGTTCGTCAGGTGTACAAGATAACGGGAGTCGGCGTTGTGGCAGGCTCATATGTGCTTGACGGAAAGGTTACGAGAAACGGTCAGGTTCGCATTGTACGCGACGGAATTATCGTCGGCGACGACAAGATTGCGGGACTTCAGCGCTTCAAGGACGCTGTAAAGGAAGTTGCGGCGGGCTTTGAGTGCGGAATAAGCCTTGAAAAGTTCACCGATATCAAGGAAGGCGACATTTTCGAGGCGTATGTTATGGAGGAATACAGAGATTGATATTCCTTCAATGAGTAAGGAGTATTTATGCCAAATTTCAATATAAAACGGCTCAACGAGGACATTCTGCGCGAGCTTTCGGCGGCTGTTGCGGGAGTAAAGGATCCGCGCGTTGCGGACGCGTTTGTGACTGTTACGCGCACCGAGCTTACGAGCGATTTGTCCTACTGCAAGGTATGGGTTGCGTGTATGGGCGGCGCGGAGCGAACGCAGAAAGCCTGCGAGGGTATGAAAGCTGCGGGCGGATATTTCAAGAAATGCATAGCGGCGCGCGTTCGTATGCGTAAGATGCCGGAGCTTATTTTCATTCCAGATAATTCGCTTGAATACAGCGAACATATCGAGGAGATTATAGCAAAGCTTCCGAAGCCTGTTGAGCAGAATGAAAGCGAGGACAAAGATGAGGATTGACGCGAAAAAGGCCGCTGATTTTCTCAGGGAAAACGATGATTTTCTTATCCTGATGCACGCTTCTCCCGACGGCGATACGCTCGGAAGCGGCTCTGCGCTTTGTTATGCGCTTCAGCGGCTCGGAAAGAGAGCAAAGGCGGTCTGCCCGGACGAAATCCCGCACAGATTTGACTATCTGTTCGCGGCGCTGGATAAGACGGATTTTGAGCCGAAAAACGTTGTTTGCGTTGACATTGCGGATACGAAGCTTCTCGGAGAAATGAAATCCGTGGGCGATAACGCAAAGCTTGTTATCGACCACCACGCAACTCACCGCGATTACGCGGAAATGGCTTATATAGAGCCTGAAAGCGCGGCTGCGTGCGAGCTTGTTTACGAGGTTGTAAAGGAGCTTGGCGCCGAGATTGACGGAACGCTTGCGGGGTGCCTGTACACGGGAATTGCAACGGACACGGGATGCTTCAAGTTTACGAATGTAAAGCCGAGAACGCACATTATCGCGGCGGAGCTTATAGAAAAGGGCGCGGATTTTGCACAGATAAACTACGCTCTGTTTATTGAGAAAACGCGCGGCAGAATTCTGCTTGAACAGAAAGCGCTTAACAGCGTGAAATTCTTTGCAGACGGAAAGATTGCCGTTTTAACGGTGCCGCTTGCGCTTGTGAACGGTATTCCCGACATTGACGAGGACGATATCGGCGCGCTTTCCTCAATTCCGAGAGAAATTTCGGGAGTTGAAGTGGGAATTTGCGTCAAGGAGAGAAAAGAGGGCGTGTTTAAGGCTTCGCTTCGCACAAGCGTGCGTGTTGACGCGGCGGAGATTGCACAGCGCTTCGGCGGCGGCGGTCACGCAAGAGCGGCGGGCTGTTCGTTTGAGGGGATAACGCTTGAAAAGAGCGTTGAAACAATCGTATCGGCTTGTCTGGAAGCGGTTGAGAAGCTGAAATGAACGGAATATTGCTGATTGACAAGCCGCAGAATTTCACGTCGTTTGATGTTGTGGCAATCGTGCGGAGAAAATTCGGAACGAAGAAAGTCGGTCACGGCGGAACGCTCGACCCGATGGCGACGGGCGTGCTTCCCGTGTTTATCGGGAGCGCGACAAAAGCGGTTGACCTGCTTCCCGACAGCGGAAAAAGCTATCGCGCGGGATTTCGGCTCGGTTTAACGTCCGATACGCTGGACATCTGGGGCGAATTGTCCGAGGGAAAGCCGGTTAATATCGCAAAAGAGCGGCTTGAAGCGGTTCTGGAGCGGTTTCGCGGTGAAATTGAGCAGACGCCGCCGATGTTTTCCGCACTGAAAGTCGGCGGCAGAAAGCTTTGCGACCTTGCGCGGCAGGGAATTGAGGTTGAGCGGAAAGCGCGCAAAATCACGATAAGCAGGCTTGACTTGCTCGGATTTGACGGAAAAAACGGCGAAATTGAGGTTGATTGTTCAACCGGAACGTACATTCGCTCGCTTATTGACGACATCGGAAGAGCGCTCGGAACGGGTGCTGTTATGACCGAGCTTCAGAGAACGAGAGCCTGCGGGTTCACGCTTGAGGGGTGCTTTTCGGTCGACAATGTGAAAACAAAGCCGCTTGAGGCGCTTAGGCTTCTTGAAACGGAGAGCGTTTTCCGCGGCTGTCCCGCGGCGACGCTTGACGAGGTTCAGACGAGAATGTACCTAAACGGCGTAAGGCTTGACGCGGAAAGGCTCGCGCAAAAGCCGCCGAGCGGGATTTTGCTGCGGATTTACGGGAGCGGCGGGGTGTTTCTCGGCGTTGGAAAAGTAAACGGCGAGAGCGAGCTTGTTTCCGTAAAACGCTTTGTAAACGAATAATTATAGGTGAAAAGTTTGATTGATGTAACATACGGCTCGCCGCCGAGCGAAAAAACCGCGGTTGCGCTGGGGTATTTCGACGGGCTTCACGCGGGTCACGTTTTTGTGATAGGCTGCGCGCTGAACGAAAAATTCGCGCCCGCTGTGTTCACGTTCAACTGCGACACGACGCTTCCCAAATTCCAAAGCCCGGAGGATATAATCTCGTTTGAGAATAAGTGCGAGATGCTTGACAAAATGGGCGTAAAATACCTGTATGCGCCCGATTTTGCCGAGGTTTGCGGGCTTTCGGACGAGGATTTTGTGAAAGAGATACTTGCAAAGCGGCTGAATGCGGCGTTTGCCTGTTGCGGGAGAAACTTTCGTTTCGGGAAAAACGCCTGCGGAACGCCCGAACGTCTTGCGGAAATCGGCGCTAGATATGGGATTAGGGTGAAAATCGCCGAGGACGTCTGTCTTGACGGCGAAATTATCAGTTCAACGCATATACGCGAGCTTATCAGAAACGGCGAAATCGAAGCCGCGAACAGACTTTTGGGGTATGAGCTGACGTTTAGTCTGCCCGTTGTCCACGGAAACGAGCTTGGAAGAACGATAAGCTTTCCCACGATAAATCAGGTAATCCCCGAAACCAACATAATCCCACGCTTCGGCGTGTACAAAAGCTACGTTCACATAGACGGGAAAAATTACCGAGGAATTACGAATATCGGCGTAAGACCGACTGTCGGCGATCTCGAAAAAGCCATTATGGAAACGAACATTCTCGGTTTTGAGGGGAATTTGTACGGCAGGAAAATCGCGGTTTCGCTTGTGAAATTCCTGCGCGAGGAACGTAAATTCGCCGATTTGAACGAGCTTAAAAAGCAGATATCGGAAGATTTGAAGAAATGAGTGTGATTTTAATGAACGAGGTAAGAACGCGTTTTGCGCCCAGCCCGACAGGCTATATGCACATCGGAAATCTCAGAACGGCGCTTTATACCTATCTTCTTGCAAAGAAGAACGGCGGAAAGTTTATTCTCAGAATTGAGGATACCGACCGCGAACGCTATGTCGAGGGCGCGGTTGACGTTATTTACAAGACGCTGCGCGACTGCGGACTGAACTGGGACGAGGGACCCGACGTCGGCGGAGAGTACGGACCGTACATTCAGAGCGAGCGTATGGGAATGTACAAGGATTACGCAGAGGAGCTTGTCAAGAAAGGCAAGGCATACTATTGCTTCTGCACGAAAGAGCGTCTGGAGCAGGTTACCGAGGCTCAGAAAGCCGCGGGAAGTTCCGCGATTATGTACGACAGGCACTGCCGCAATCTCTCCGAGGACGAAATAAAGGCAAATCTCGCCGAAGGCAAGCCTTACGTTATCCGTCAGGCAATTCCGCTTGAGGGCGCGACTTCGTTCCATGATGAGATTTACGGCGATATCACGGTTGAGAACGCTATTCTCGACGACCAGATTTTGCTTAAAACGGACGGAATGCCGACGTATAATTTCGCGAATGTTGTCGACGACCATACGATGAAAATTACGCACGTTGTCCGCGGAAACGAATATCTTTCCTCTGCTCCGAAATATAATCTTCTGTACGAGGCGTTCGGCTGGGAACCGCCTATGTACATTCACGTTGAGCATATTATGAAAGACGCGCAGCACAAGCTCGCAAAGCGCGACGGCGACGCGTCGTTCCAAGACCTTATGGAAAAGGGATACCTCAGCGAGGCTGTTCTGAACTATATTTTGCTGCTCGGTTGGGCACCTAAGGGTGAAAACGAGATTTTCACGCTTGACGAGATGATTAAGGAGTTCGATATCAGCGGAATTTCAAAATCTCCCGCGATTTTCGACCCGCTGAAGCTCAAGGCAATCAACGCGCATTATATCAGAGAAATGCCGCTTGAGGAGTTTGTCAAGTACGCGACGCCGTATATCAAGAAAGCCTGCAAACGCGATATCGACATAAATCTGCTCTGCGCGGGACTTCACCAGCGCTGCGAGGTGTTCACGGACATCGCGCCGCAGATTGATTTTATTGACGAAACGCTTGATTATCCGCTTGAAATGTACGTTTCAAAGAAGAGCAAAACCACGCTCGAAACATCGCTCGACTGCCTTAAAAAGATACTTCCCGTTATCGAAGGAATTGAGAATTTCACAAAAGACGAAATTCACGAGAAGCTTATGGCGCTTGTCGCGGAGCTTGGCGTTAAGAACGGATTTCTGCTGTTCCCGCTGCGGATTGCGCTCAGCGGAAAGCAGGTTACGCCCTGCGGCGGCGTTGAAATCTGTGCAATTCTCGGCAAGGAAGAGTCGGTTAAGAGAATTAAGGCGGCGATTGAAAGACTTTCGGCACAATAATTTCGGGAGATTTTCACGGGATTGTCACTTTTCCGCGGTATAATATGGTTAAATGATAACGGAGGGTGAAAGATGATTGAAGTAAGCAATCTGTATAAGAATTACGGCACGCACGAGGCGCTGCGCGGAATAAGCTTTTCGGTTGCGGACGGGGAAATTCTGGGGTTTCTCGGACCGAATGGCGCGGGAAAATCCACAACGATGAATATTCTCACGGGGTGCATAACGCCGACAGCCGGAAAAACGCTGATAAACGGGGTTGACATCCTCGATGACCCGATGAGGGCGAAGAAGGATATCGGCTATCTCCCCGAGATACCGCCGCTTTATCAGGATATGACGGTTGACGAGTATCTGAATTTTGTGTACGGGCTGAAGAAGTGCTGTTTACCGAAAAATTCGCATCTCGGCGAAATAAGGGAGCTTACGGGCGTCGAGGACGTGAGAAAGCGCGTTATACGCAACCTCTCAAAGGGTTACAGACAGCGCGTGGGGCTTGCACAGGCGCTTGTGGGCAATCCGCAGACGATTATTCTGGACGAGCCGACCGTGGGTCTTGACCCGAAGCAGATTATCGAGATACGCTCGCTTATCAAAAAACTCGGCAAAAATCACACGGTAATCCTTTCATCGCACATTTTGTCGGAAGTGCAGGCGATTTGCGATAAAATCGTCGTAATAAACAAAGGCGAGCTTGTCGCGTTCGACACGGCGGAAAATCTGTCGAAGAAGCTTTCGGGCGACAACAGACTTCTGGTTCACATTGAGGGGAAAAAGGATAAAATAACGGCAATTTTGAAGGGAATTGCAGGAATTTGCAGTGTTCACGCGGGAAGAAACGTTGAGGAAAACGTGACGGAGTATGAGCTTGAAACGCTTGAAGGCTCGGATATCCGCAGGGATTTGTTCAACAGAATGGCGGAAAACGGCTGTCCGATTTTGCTTATGAAAGGCAGCGAGCTTACGCTTGAGGAAATCTTCCTGAAGCTCACGACAGGCGATTTTTACGGAGGTAAGGAAGAATGACGGCTATATTCAAGAGAGAAATTTCTTCTTACTTTACTTCGCCGCTCGGATATGTATTTCTTGCGGTATTTTACGGCTTTTCGGGGCTTTTTCTGTGGATGAACTGCTTGTCGTCCGGAAGAGCGGATATGTCGGGAGTATTCCTGCTGATGTTTTTCGTGATAATGGTGCTTATTCCCGTGCTTACGATGAGAACATTCTCCGAGGAGCGCCGACAAAGCACCGACCGCCTTAATTTCAGCAGCCCCGTGAGCCTTTTCGGGATTGTTTTCGGGAAGTATATCGCGGCGTTTGCCGTGTTTATGTGCGCTGCGGCGGTAATGCTGATATACGCGCTTTTTATGGCGGCGGCAGTCGGGAAAAGCGGCTCGCAGTTCGGCTGGGCGGCGTTTTTCGGCAATTTCGCGGCAATCGTCCTTATGGGCGCTGTGTTCACGGCGATTGACGTGTTTATTTCAAGCCTTACGGACAACCAGATGATAGCGGCGCTCGGTTCAATCGGCGCAAATATCGCGGTTTGTTCGTTTGATATCATCGGGAATTACGTTTCCGACGAGAACGTAAAGACGGTTTTTGATTTTCTTTCGGTATTCGGGAAGTACTCCGAGTTCACAAAAGGGCTTTTCAGTCTTTCTTCGGTAATCTATTTCCTGAGCCTTGCGGGAATATTTGTTTTCTTTACGACGCGCGTTCTTGAACGCCGCCGCAGAGCGTGAGGAGGGATTGTTATGAACAAGAAGAAACCCTCCGAAATCACGGAAAAGACGGCTGCGGAGAAGAAAACGGCTGAAATTGAGGAAAAGGCGGCTAAGGAGAGCAAAAAGCCCGATAACAGAGCGATAAAAAAGCATCGCGTAATTTCTGCGGCGTTTACGGCGGCGGTTGTCGTGGGAGTAATCCTGCTGAACGTTGTCGCTGCGATAATAACAGACCGCACGGGCGCGGAAGCCGACCTTACGGCAACGGGACTTTATTCTCTTGACGAAAAGACTGTCGATTACCTTGAAAATACGCTCGCGTGCGATATTTCGATAACCGTTTTCAGCACGGAGCAGGAGTTCTCGGATAATGGAACGTACTTTAAGCAGGTTTGTGAAATCCTGAATAAAATGGAGAAAAAAAGCCCGCATATAAGCCTTGAATATGTCGATTTGACGAAAAATCCGACGATTGCTTCAAGGTATTCGGGCAAAACGCTCTCCGCGACAAATATCGCTGTCGAGAACAAGGCGAACGGAAGATACAAAATTCTCACGCCGAACGACTATTTTGGTCTGGACAACGAGATGGCGGCTTATTATTACTATTATTACGGCTATATCACGGGTTCGTCGATTGAACAGTCGGCGCTGTCGGCGATGCTTTACGTTTCTGACGACAATCCCGTTAAGATTGCTTTTCTTGAGGGATTTAACGAAAGCGACAGTAATACGCTCAAATCGTTTCTCTCAAAGAACGGCTATGATGTTGCGGCGGTTAATCTGAACGAAGTCGCGGAAATTGACGCGGAATACGATTTCGCGGTAATATACGCTCCGCTTTCGGATTATGACGAAACTTCTCTGAAGAAGCTCGACCGTTTCCTCGACAACAACGGCAAATACGGCAAAAACGTGTACTATTTCGCTTCGACCTCGCAGCCGAAAACGCCGAATATCGACTCGTTTTTGAGCGATTGGGGACTTGAAGTCGGATTTTCGGTTATCGGTCAGAGCAGCGCGGATTACCGTATTATAATCAACGGTCAGCAGACGGCTTACGCGCACTTGCAGCAGGCTGTCGAGAACAATTACACCGGCGAATACGACGGCTATGCGATGGGCGCGGACTTGCGTCCGGTTTATGCGCTCGACAGAACGCAGAATACGCTTGAAGTGCTGATGAAAACGTACAGCGGCGCGTTTCTGTTCCCGCTTGACGCCACGAGCGACTTTGATTTCAGCACAGCCGAAACAGGCGCGTTCAACGATATAATAATGTCAACGAAAACGGCTTCGGACGGCGCCGCAAGCAGGGTCTGCGCGATAGGTTCCGACCGGCTTTCGGGAAGCTACTTCTTCTCCTATTCCAACGCGAACAACTCCGATTTCTTCCTCGACCTTTTCGACAGCGTTTCGGGCAGGAAAAAGGGGGTTGTGATAAGTCCGAAAGCGGTTTCCGAGATATCGTTCGAGATGAGCGAATCTACGGCAAACGTGCTTGTAATCATACTCTGCGCGGTTGTTCCGACAGCGGTAATCGCGCTCGGAATAATAATCTGGGTTCGCAGGAGGCACAGATAATGGGCAATACCGCGAAAAAAGCGCTGATTGCGGGAGCGGCTTGCGCGGTTCTCGCGGCGGTTGTGGTTATACTTCTGCTTACCGCTCCGAAAAAGGCGCAGGAAAGCGCTTCGGAAGGCTCGGCTTCGCAGCCGCAGAGCGTTGTGATTACCGAGAAATCCGCAGATAATGTGCTTTCGATTTCGGTTAAAAACGAGTACGGAAGCTTCACATTTACCAGAAAAACGCGCGCTTCCGCAGACAGCGAAGGCACGGCGGCAGCTTCGTATTACTGGACGAGCGAGGAGCTTTTGGGCGTTGGGCAGAGCGACAGCGCGGTCAGGAGCTTCATAAGCGGTTTTTCTTCGCTGACGGCGAAAAGCGTTGTCGAGGAGAACGCGGACGAGCTTGAAAAATACGGCTTGAAGGAGCCGCGCGCGACCGTTACGGTAAAATTCGACGACGGCACGGAAAAAACGCTCTTTTTCGGGATAACGAACCCCGCGAACCGCTCGACAGTCTATTTCACAGACGGAAATAAGGTTATGCTGGCGTTTGAAAGCGGCGTTTCGGGCGCGTTCGGGGAGATTAAGGACTATGCTAATCTTCTGATAACAAAGGCGCTCGGCGACGACGAACGCGTTGATTATATCACGATAACGCGAAAAGACCTTGACGAGCCTGTTGAAATCAGATATATGACGGAGCTTGAAGCGGCGCGCGACGACGAGAGCTACGTTGTGACAACGCTGAATACTCACCGTTTCACAAGCCCCTATAACGCGGAAATAAATGTGTCAAAAGGCGGAACGCTCTGCGGAGGAGTCTGCGGGCTGACGATGAAAGAATGTGCGTTTCTTGAAGCGAACGAGGAAAATCTCGCAAAATGCGGTCTTTCAGACCCGTTCTGCACGGTAAAATTCAGCTATGGCGGCGAGGAAAGAACGCTGCTTCTCGGCGACAGGGCAAGGCAAGTCGTTTCGCAGAGCACGTCCGATACTCCCGAACTCTACGAGGTTACGGGATATTACGCGGTTCTGGCGGGAGTTCCGGGAATATTTGTTTTGTCGGTTGACGCGGCGCCGTGGTACAGCTTCAATCCCGCAGATTACGTTTCGGCAAGACCGCTTTCGCCGTACATTTACGGCTGCGAGAGCGTTGAAATTACCGCTTCCGGAGAAACGTACAGATTTGTGATAAACGGCGATGAAAAGACGGTTTCGATTGACGGAAAAGAGGTTGACGGCGAGCTGTTCAAGAAGCTGTTCGAGCAGCTTATAGGCTCGGTCGGCGAGGAGGTTTATACGGGCGAAATCGCCGGTGAACCCGAAGTTACCGTGAAATTCACCTATACGGACGATTACGCGAAGCTTTACGGCGCGCGGGAGAACACGCTCGGCTATATGAGCGGCGGCGAGCGCAAGGATATCGTTTCGCTTGACGGGAAGCCGATTTTCAGGGTGCGCGCGGTTTACGCGGAGCGGCTTGTTGAGAATATCGAAAAGCTGCTTGGCGGCGAAGATTTCAGTATTGTTTGGTAAGAAAACTATTATACAGGAGGAAAATAAAATGGCAGAGAACAAGTTGATGATTTACAGGGGATTTCCCCTTATCCGCAGCGGAAATACGATTTTCTACGGAAGCGGCGGCGATGATTTTGCGGCGAAGCTGACAATCAAGGATACGAAAAAGGTTGCCGACCTTGAAGTTCCGGACAAAATTATGGTGCAGCTTGTTCCGGTTCAGATGACGGCTGATATGAAAAAAGCGAAGAAAGGCGAATTTGTCGGATTTTACGAGGCTCTTGACACGGCGTATATCTGGCTTAACGAGGCACTTTTCGGCTGAGAATAACCGGTTTGGGGGGCGAAAGCTCCCCCTGTTGTTTTATAACTAAATTTTGCGCTGGTACTTGATTTTTTTGCCTATATGTGGTATAATTATAATGTATTTGTAAATTGGGAGTGAACCGTTTAATGGCAAAACAGTCAAATTATGTTGATTTAAAGGCGCTCAAAGGTCCGGACAGGGTACGCAAACGTCCCGCTGTAATATTCGGCTCGGACGACGCGGCGGGCTGCCGTCACTCGGTGTTTGAGATAATATCGAACTCGATTGACGAGGCGCGCGAGGGCTATGGAAAGCGGATTATCATAACGCTTCATTCGGATAAATCAATAACCGTCGAGGATTTCGGGCGCGGAATACCGATTGACTACAATAAAAGCGAAGAAAAATACAACTGGGAGCTTGCGTTCTGCACGCTTTACGCGGGCGGAAAATACGACAATAACACAGGCGAAAACTATTCTTACGCGCTCGGACTGAACGGTCTGGGACTTTGCGCGACGCAGTTCGCCTCCGAATTTATGGAGGTTGAGAGCAAAAACGGAACGTGGCAGTATAATCTGCGGTTTGAAAAGGGCTTTAACGTCACGAACGACGAGCGAGGCTTCACGAAAAGCAAAACCGACGCCACGGGAACTAAAATCCACTGGCGTCCCGACCTTGACGTATTCACGGATATCGACATAGGGCTTGACTATCTTGACGATATGCTGAGAAGGCAGGCTGTTGTAAACGGCGGAATAGAGTTTTTGCGTATTGCGGAGAACGAGGACGGAACGCGCGATGAAAAGACGTTCTTCTACAAGGACGGAATTTTCGATTATCTGACGGAAATTCTCGGCGAAAAATCGCTTACAACGCCGCAGCTCTGGCAGGCGCAGCGTCAGGGTAAAGACCGCGAGGACAAAGAAGAATACAAGCTGAAAATGAACGTTGCCTTCGCCTTTTCAAAGGAAATTCACTTCATCGAGCATTATCATAATTCAAGCTGGCTTGAACACGGCGGTTCGCCCGAAGAAGCGATGAAAAAGGCGTTTTTGTCGCAGATTGACGCTTATCTCAAGAACAACAATAAGTACAATAAAGGCGAAAAGTCGATTAAATGGGAAGATATTTCGGACTGCCTTGTGTTTATAAGCTCGAATTTCTCCACGCAGGCGAGTTATGCGAACCAGACGAAAAAGGCGGTTACGAACGCGTTTATCAAGGAAGCGATGACCGATTGGCTGAAGCACAGCCTTGAGGTGTATTTCCTCGAAAATCCTGACGAAGCGGTTAAAATCGCGGAAAATGTGCTTATAAACAAGCGTTCGAGGGAAAATGCGGAGAAAGTCCGCAGTTCGTCGATTGCGAGCCTTACGCAGAAAATCGACCTCACAAACCGCATAGACAAGTTTGTTGACTGCCGAAGCCGCGATGTGTCGAAGCGCGAGGTGTATATTGTGGAGGGCGATTCGGCGCTCGGTTCGGTTAAGCTTGCGCGCGACGCGGAATTTCAGGCGGTAATCCCCGTCCGCGGTAAAATTCTGAACTGCCTGAAAGCAAGCTACGACAAGATTTTCAAGAGCGAAATCATCACAAATCTGATTAAAGTACTCGGCTGCGGCGTCGAGGTTAAGTCAAAGGCGAATAAGAAGCTAAACTCGTTCAATATCGACAATCTGCGCTGGAATAAGGTTGTAATCTGCACAGATGCCGATGTTGACGGATTTCAGATAAGAACGCTTATTCTCACGATGATACAGGAGCTTTGCCCGACGCTTATTCAGGAGGGAAAGGTGTATATCGCGGAGTCGCCGCTGTATGAAATCGGCACAAAGGACAAGACGTATTTCGCTTACACAGAGCCGGAAAAGTCGAAAATTCTCGGAATGATAGGCGATAAAAAGTACACAATTCAGCGCTCGAAAGGTCTTGGCGAGAACGACCCGGATATGATGTCGCTTACGACGATGAATCCTGAAACGCGCCGTTTGATTAAGGTAACGCCTGCGGACGCGGAGAAAACGCGGCAGATGTTCGATATTCTTCTCGGCGACGACCTTGCGGGAAGAAAGGACTTTATCCGTGAAAACGGCAGTCGTTATCTTGACGCGGCGGACGTGAGCTGAGCGACTGAACTCGAATGAAGAAGTTTACAATTGTCGGAGGAGCGGACAGCGTTGGAAAGAGCAGCTTTCTGGGCAGCTTGAACGAACAGCGCGGCGACCTCGGCGTGATAGTTGACGCGGATAAGATAAATCTGAGGTTTAACGGAGATAAGGTGAAGGGTGAAAAAACTGATTCGCAGATGATTTCCGACTACCTTGAAAGGGAAATCAGCTTTACGCAGGAAACAACGCTCTCTGGTCATAAAACGCTAAAAACTGTGAAAGAAGCGCGGGAGAAGAATTATTGCGTTCGGTTATATTATATCGGGATAAGCTCCGCGCAGGAGAGCCTTTTGCGGATTGAAAACCGCGTTAAAAAAGGCGGCCACGGGATACCCGAAAGCGATGTGTTAAGACGATATAAGAGCCGTTTCGAGAATTTGCTGAGGGTTTTGCCTTATTGCGATGAAGCGCAAAAAAAACTAAAATAGACTGATAACTCGCTTGCGGGTGAAAAGATATTCTTTTCAGAAACCTAATGCGAAAAAGGGTGCAGCGTCACGCTGCTTTTTGATAACGAGAACGGATTTGTGAAAGTTGCGGAGTACAGAAACGGACAGCTTCGCGCTGTGGGCGAATATCGTCCGGAATGACTGAAAGAATTGATTGAGGTTGTGAAATAATTGAAGAAGAAAACAGCAAAAAAAGCGCCGCAGAGCGTTTCTGCGTATATAGAAGGTTCGGGAAAGACCGTTGAAACGGACATAATCAGCACTCTTGAAGAAAACTATATGCCGTATGCGATGAGCGTAATCGTGTCGCGCGCGCTTCCCGAAATAGACGGCTTCAAGCCCTCTCACAGAAAGCTTTTGTACACGATGTACAAAATGGGCTTGCTTACGGGTGCGAGAACGAAATCCGCGAATATTGTCGGGCAGACTATGCGGCTCAACCCGCACGGCGACGCGGCGATTTACGAAACGATGGTACGTCTGGCGCGCGGAAACGAGGCTCTGCTCCACCCGTATGTTGACAGCAAGGGAAACTTCGGCAAAGCTTATTCGCGCGATATGGCTTACGCGGCTTCGCGATACACCGAAGCGAAGCTTGAGAGCATAAGCGGCGAACTTTTTGCGGAAATAGACAAGGACGCCGTTGATATGGCGCCGAATTACGATAACACAATGCTTGAACCCACGCTTTTTCCCGTGCGTTTTCCGTCTGTTCTCGTAAATTCAAACTTCGGTCTTGCCGTTTCAATGGCAAGCAATATCTGCTCGTTTAACCTCGAAGAAGTGTGTGAAACGGCGATTGCTCTGATAAAAAATCCCGAACACAACGCGCTTTCAACGATGAAAGGACCGGATTTTGCGGGCGGGGGATATATTGTCTATGATGAAGCCGAAATGGAGAAAATCTACCGCACGGGGCTTGGAGCGGTCAAGGTTCGCGCGGTGTACAGCTTCGATAAGGACGCGCGGTGCGTCGAGGTAACGCAAATTCCGCCGACAACGACTGTTGAAGCGATAATTGACAAGGTTGTCGAGCTTGTCAAGGACGGAAAAATCCGCGAAATTTCAGACGTCCGCGATGAAACCGACCTTTCGGGACTGCGGCTTGCGTTTGATTTGAAAAAAGGCTGCGACCCGGACGCGCTGATGAAGAAGTTGTTCCGGCTTACGCCGCTTCAGGAGAACTTCAACTGCAACTTCAACGTTCTTATCGCGGGAACGCCGAGAGTAATGGGCGTTTACGAGATACTGAATGAGTGGACGGATTTCCGCCGCGGCTGCGTTAAACGCAGGATTTTCTTTGATTTGACCAAGAAAAAAGAGAAGCTTCACCTGCTTCTGGGACTGAAAAAAATCCTGCTTGACATCGACTATGCAATTCAGCTTATCCGAGAAACGGAGGAAGAAGCCGAGGTTGTTCCGAATCTTATGGTTGGGTTCGGGATTGACGAACAGCAGGCTGAATATGTCGCGGAGATAAAGCTTCGTCACATAAACCGCGAGTATATACTCAAAAGAACCGAGGAAACCGAGGCTCTGGAGCGTGATATCGCGGAAATGGAGGAAATTCTGAACAGCCCGAAGCGTATCGACAAAGTGATAATCGACGAGCTGCGGGAGGTTATCGAGAAGTATTCTCAGCCGCGCAAGACGATGTTCCTGTATGACGCGGACGTTTCGGAGGAAGCCGAGGAGGAGCAGCCCGAGGGTTATCCCGTGAACATTTTCTTCACGCGCGAGGGCTATTTCAAGCAGATTACGCCGAAATCCCTCAGAATGAGCGGCGAGCAGAAGCTCAAGGAAAACGACGAGATTATCTTCACGAAAGAGGTTTCAAGCAACGCGGAGCTGCTGTTTTTCACGAACAAATTCCAGTGCTACAAGTCGCGCTGCGCGGATTTCCCCGAAACAAAAGCGAGCGCTATGGGAGATTACGTTCCCGCGAAGCTTCAGATGGAGGACGGCGAATTCCCGATATTTATGGCGGCAACCGAGGATTATTCGGAAATGCTCGTGATATTTTTCAGGAACGGAAAATGCGCGAAAATCCCGCTTTCGGGCTATGAAACCAAGACAAAGCGCAAGAAATTGCAGGCGGCTTATTCGGATTTGTCCGAGGTTGTCGCGATGTTTGTGATAAAGGAGGACGGCGATTTCGTGCTGAAATCCACGGCGGGAAAGGTGATTATGTTCAACACCGCGCTTGTTCTCGCGAAAACAACGAGAAATACGCAGGGCGTTCAGGTAATGAGGCTTACGAAAGCGGAGCTTGCGGCTGCTTTCCCGAAAGAAAACGCAAACGTTGAAAATCCCGAAGATTATCGCATAAAGACAATCCCGCAGGCGGGAATTATGGCGGATATCGACCAGCTCACGCTTGAATAAAACGGCTTTTTCAGGAGAATAACCCGCATATGTGGGATAAGAAAAAGGAGAATATTATGCTTACGGACATTGAAATCGCTCAGGCAACCAAAATGCTGGAAATCAAGGAGATTGCGGCAAAGCTAGGCGTTTCCGAGGACGAAATCGAGCCTTACGGTCACTACAAGGCGAAGCTTACGCAGAAGCTGATTGAACGCACGGCGAAAAATCCCGACGGAAAGCTCATTCTCGTAACCGCGATTAACCCGACACCCGCGGGAGAAGGCAAAACCACGACTTCTGTCGGTCTTTGCGAGGGTATGAACAAAATCGGAAAAAAAGCCTGTCTTGCGCTCAGAGAGCCGTCGCTCGGCCCTGTTTTCGGCGTTAAGGGCGGCGCTGCGGGCGGAGGATACTCGCAGGTTGTTCCTATGGAGGATATTAATTTGCATTTCACGGGCGATATGCACGCGATTACCGCCGCGAACAACCTCCTTTGCGCGATGCTCGACAATCACATTCAGCAGGGCAACGAGCTTAACATTGACGTTCGCAGAATTTTGTTCAAACGCTGCCTTGATATGAATGACCGCGCGCTGAGAAACTGCGTTATCGGAATGGGAGGCAAGGTAAACGGCGTTCCGCGCGAGGACCACTTCCAGATAACCGTTGCAAGCGAGATTATGGCGATACTCTGCCTTGCGGCTGACCTCGGCGACCTCAAAAAGCGCCTTGGCAATATTCTCGTGGCGTATACCTACGACAATAAGCCCGTTTTTGCGCGCGACCTGAAAGCTGTCGGCGCGATGACCGCGCTTTTAAAGGACGCGATTAATCCTAATCTTGTCCAGACGCTCGAAAACAACCCCGCGATAATCCACGGCGGCCCGTTCGCAAATATCGCGCATGGCTGCAACTCCGTCAGAGCGACAAAGCTTGCGCTCAAACTTGCGGATTACACGATAACCGAGGCGGGATTTGGCTCGGATTTAGGCGCGGAGAAGTTCTTTGATATAAAGTGCCGTTTTGCGGGGCTGAAGCCCGACTGCGTTGTCCTTGTCGCAACAATCAGAGCGCTCAAGTATAACGGCGGCGTACCCAAAACCGAGCTTACAAAGGAGAATACCGAGGCTCTCAGAAAGGGCATAGTAAATCTCGGCGTTCATATCGAGAATATGCGGCTGTACGGCGTTCCCGTTGTTGTTGCAATCAACCACTTCTACACCGATACGGACGAGGAAATCGCGATTGTCCGCGAATATTGCGGGCAAAAGGGCGCGAGGGTTGCGTTCTCGGACGGATTTTTGAAGGGCGGCGAGGGCGCTGTGGAGCTTGCGAACGCCGTTGTCGAGACAATCGAGAACGAAAATAGCGACTTCAAGCCGATTTACGACGAAAAGCTTCCGATTAAGGAAAAGCTTGATATTATCGCGAAGAATATCTACCGCGCGGACGGCGTTGTTTACACTGACGCTGCGGAAAAGGCAATCAAGGAGATTGAAAATCTTGGCTTTGACAGAGTGCCTGTCTGCGTTGCAAAAACGCAGTACTCGCTGTCGGACGACCCCGCGAAGCTCGGAAAACCCGAAAATTTCCGCATAACGGTAAGCGACGTTCGGCTGAGCAGCGGCGCGGGATTTGTCGTTGTTTACACGGGCAATATTATGACGATGCCGGGACTTCCGAAAGTTCCCGCCGCGAACAACATTGACGTTGACGAAAACGGCGTAATAACGGGACTGTTCTGATGAAAAGGGAAATCGTTTCGCACTGCGCCGCGGATACGGAAAAAGCGGCGTTTAAGTTTGGGAAAACGCTGAAAGCGGGCGACGCCGTGCTTTACGAGGGCGACCTCGGCGCGGGAAAGACAACGTTCACGAAGGGGCTTGCGAGAGCGCTTGGCGTGGACGATGTGGTGACAAGCCCGACATTCGCGCTGGTGAACGAATATAGCGGTAAAATTCCGCTGTTTCACTTCGATTTGTACAGAATAGAAACCTTTGACGACCTATATGCAATCGGGTTTTTCGACTACCTTGAAAGAGGGGGAATAATCGCCGCCGAGTGGAGCGAAAACATTCCCGCGCTTTTTGAGGAGCTTAACGACGGAAACCGCGCCGTTTATTCTGTGAGAATAGAGAAAACGGGCGATAACGACAGAAAAATCCTGATTTCAAGCGAGGAATACTTATGATACTTGGAATAGACAGCTCCGCGATAACGGCGGGCTGCGCGCTGTACGACGGCGAAAAGATAATTGCGGAGGAGTTTCTGAACGTTGCTCACACCCACTCGCAGACGCTTCTGCCGATGATTGAAACAATGCTGAAAACGGCGGGAAAATCGCTCTCGGACGTTGACAGGATTGCCGTTACGACAGGTCCCGGCTCGTTTACAGGGCTTAGAATAGGCGTTTCGTGCGTTAAGGGAATGTGCTTCGGAGCTGAAATTCCGTGCGTCGGCATATCTACTCCCGAAGCGATTGCATACAATTTCGTTGGGATTGACGGGATAATCTGCGCTTGTATGGACGCGCGCCTGAAGCAGGTGTACAACGCTGTTTTCAAGTCCGAAAACGGCGTTATAACGCGGCTTTGCGAGGATAGAGCGATTTCTCTCGCGGATTTGTCCGAGGAGCTTTCAAAGCGTGAGGGGAAGATAATTCTCGCGGGGGACGGAGCGGCTCTTGCGCACGAATTTACGGGAGAAAAGTACGTTCTCGCGCCGATTGCACTGCGTTTTCAGCGGGGAAGCGGAGTGTGTCTTGCCGCGGAAAACAAGCCCTGCTGCGCTCCCGCGGCGCTTATGCCCGGATATCTGAGAATATCGCAGGCGGAGCGCGAAAGAGCGGAAAAACTGAATCATACGGGAGCAAATCCCGATAAGAACGGAGGATAAAATATGATAGCGATAGGTTGTGACCACGGCGGATATGAACTGAAATGCGCAGTGATGAATTATCTTCTTAACAGGAAGATTGAGTATGTTGACTGCGGGTGCGGCGGCGAGAGATGCGATTACCCCGATATCGCCGAAGCGGTATGCAAAAAGGTTACGGGCGGCGAGTGCGACCGCGCAATTCTTATTTGCGGCACGGGAATAGGAATGTCGATGTCCGCGAATAAGATTAAGGGTATCCGCGCGGCGGTTTGCTCGGACTATTATTCCGCGAAATACACGCGCCTTCACAACAACGCAAACGTGCTCTGCCTCGGAGGAAGAGTTCTCGGACAGGGACTTGCGCTGGAGCTTGTCGAGGTGTTCCTTGACACGGAATTTGAGGGCGGAAGGCACACAGACCGCATAGAAAAAATGATGAAGCTGGAGGAAAAATAAGATGGAAAAGTTTGAGAATGTCGTAATCTGCGAGCACCCTCTCGTTCAGCACAAATTATCTCTCCTGAGAGATAAGCAGACGGGTTCAAAGGAATTTCGCGAGCTTGTAAACGAGATTTCTATGTTTATGTGCTATGAAGCGACGCGCGATTTGCCGCTCAAGGACGTTAAAATCCAGACGCCTCTTGCGCTTGCGGACGCGAAGATTATCAGCGGAAGAAAAGTCGCTTTCGTTCCGATAATGCGCGCGGGACTCGGAATGGTTGACGGAGCGCTTGCGCTTGTTCCTGCGGCTAAAGTCGGTCACGTCGGAATTTACCGCGACAAGCAGAACGGAAACACCGCGACCGAATATTACTGCAAGCTTCCGTTCGATATTGCAAACCGCGAGGTTATCGTAATGGATTTGATGCTTGCAACGGGCGTTTCCGCGATAAAAACGGTTGATATCGTGAAGAAAGCGGGCGCTGTTCACATCAAGTTTATGTGCCTGCTGACCTGTCCCGAGGGCATAAAGGCGCTTCACGATGCTCACCCCGACGTTGAAATCGTAACGGGCGCTGTTGACGGCGGTCTGAACGAGGAGCTGTACATCGTTCCCGGAATAGGCGACGGCTCGGACAGACTTTTCGGAACAAAATAAACTCATATATCAGAATAAAAGCAGCCGGTGAAAATCCGGCTGTTTTTTGAGGGAAAGATGGAAAAGAACGAAATTCTGAGGAAATATTTCGGTCACGCGGGGTTTCGCGGCGGGCAGGAGGCTCTTGTCGACTGCATATTAAGAGGGCGTGACTGCCTTGGTGTAATGCCGACGGGAGCGGGAAAATCCGTGTGTTTTCAGGTGCCGGCGCTAATGCTTAACGGCACGTCAATCGTGATTTCACCGCTGATTTCGCTTATGCGCGACCAAGTGAACGCTCTGCGTGAAAACGGAATAAGCGCCGCCTGCATAAACAGCTCCGCTTCGGATTTAGAATCTCGTGAAACGTTTCTGCGAGCGGTTTCGGGTGAGGTGAAGATACTTTACGTCGCTCCCGAACGCCTTGAAACGGAGGGCTTCAGAAGGATTTGCGAGCGGCTTGAGATACCGCTTGTCGCGGTTGACGAGGCGCATTGCGTGTCGCACTGGGGGCAGGATTTCCGTCCGTCTTATCTCAGAATAACAGAATTTGTAAAATCGCTGAAAAAACGTCCGACAATCGCTGCGTTTACTGCGACTGCGACCGATATCGTAAAAAACGACATCGTGAACATTCTCGGACTGCAAAATCCGCTTGTGCTGACAACGGGCTTTGACCGCCCGAATTTGTACTTTGAGGTGAAAAATCCCTCGTCAAAGGACGACGAGCTGCTGAAAATACTGCGGGAAAGCGGCGGAAGCGCCATCGTATACTGTGCGACGCGGAAAAACGTTGAAAATGTCTGCAAAATGCTGCAAAAACACGGAATTAACGCGGCAATGTATCACGCGGGGCTGAAAACCGAAACAAGAAAATCCGCGCAGGACGATTTTCTGTACGACCGCGTTGACGTTATGGTTGCGACAAACGCTTTCGGAATGGGGATTGACAAGTCGAACGTGTCGCTTGTCGTGCATTACAATATGCCGAAAGACGTTGAAAGCTACTATCAGGAAGCGGGCAGGGCAGGACGCGACGGTTCGCCCGCGAGATGCGTTTTGCTGTTCAATTACGGCGACGTGGAGCTTGCGAAGTATATGATTGACATAAGCCACGAGGAAGCCGACCTTTCCGTGCGCGAGCAGAAAGAGCTGAAAGACCGCGACCTCAGAAGGCTCAGAAAAATGGTTGATTACTGCGATTCAACGCGCTGTTTGCGGGGATATATTCTCAATTATTTCGGAGAAAAGCCGCAGAAAAGCTGCGATAACTGCTCGAACTGCACGAAGGATTTCAGAACGGCGGACGTTACCGTTGAAGCGCAGAAAATTCTGTCCTGCATATTCCGGCTGAAACAGCGCGGGGAAAGCGCAGGAAAGACGGTTATCTGCCGCATTTTATCGGGAAGCCGCGACAAGCGCGTTCTCGAAAACGGTTACGACACGCTTTCAACCTATGGGATAATGTCTGATGTTCCGCGTAAAAGGCTGGGTGAAATTTTCGATTATCTTGAGGCTGAGGATTACATAGAAGCCTGCGGGGAATACTCGGTTTATGTGCTTTTGCCGAAAGCTGACGAGTTCATTAAAAGCAAAAATCGCCTTGTTATGCGGGTTTCAGAATCGTCAGAGCAGGCAATTCCCGCAAAAAAGCCTGTTTTCGACGACAGCTCCGAGCTGCTCGAAAAACTTCGCAAGGTGAGAAGAAATCTTGCAGCTGTGCTTGGAGTGCCGCCTTATGTAATTTTCTCGGACGCAACTCTCCGCGATATGACCGCAAAACTTCCACGAACGCACGATGAATTTCTCGACGTTTCGGGAGTCGGCACAATGAAAGCCGAGAAATACGGCAAAACTTTTCTCGGCGCAATTAAAGAGTATGTTAATTCTCACAGCGAGAATTAAGCGCTTGCTTTTATGGTAACCTCTAAAAACCTCCTTCACGGCAGATTTCTATGACTTATAT
>UMHM01028099.1_pt1 | contig 85458 bp, 89 predicted proteins | sample 1965501 | NCBI WGS metagenome assembly UMHM01 (sample SAMEA4836095, study PRJEB28245) | human gut metagenome | biome: gut microbiome; material: fecal sample | place: Denmark | collected 2008
GCGCCCCCACAACCCCCGCAGCATTACAGCCAAAGCCCATCGTAATGGCTTAAACAACTTTGTAAACGCGGCAAACCGCTTAGAAACGCCATTTAATTTCAATATTCCCGCCGCTGTTTACGATGATTTTTCTGATAATCGAAGCGACATACAAGCGCTGTTCCTCAAGCGGCGCGTTTTCGAGAACGTCGTGACAGCGCGAAAGGCTTTCCTCAAACTCTTTTCGGCGGTTTATGAAAATTTTCGGAACGCTGTCAAGCTGCCCCTGAACGCGTTCACGCTCCGCTTCTAGCGCCTGTAATCGTGCGCCGATACTGTCAACGGGCATATCGCTCATCTGATAGAGGTCGAGCAGCTTATCCGCCTGCGCTTTTATCCGTTCAAGGTGAGCCTTCAGCGCGTTTCTGCGGTCGATATTCGGGTCGGTTGTTTCCTGATAGGCTTGGATTGACGAGGGGTTAAGGCTTGCACGGTAAATTTCATTCCTGACGTAATCGTCAAGTTCTTCAATAACAATATTCGGGTTCTTGCAGTTCGGGTCGATAATGTACTTCTTGTCGGATTTTGCGCGCGAATAGCACCTGTAATAGCCGTGATTTCCGTGATACTTCGCGCCGCAGTTCCCGCAGAATATTAAGCCCGACAGCAGAAATCCCGCGCGGAACGGCGTTTTCTGGTACTCTTTGTTGTTCGCCGAGCGCTCGCCGAGAAGCCGCTGCGTTTCGTAAAACGTTTCCTCGCTTATGATTGGCGCGTGTTCGCCGTCATACTCCACTCCCGCGAACTTCACTTTGCCTATATAAACCGAATTTTTCAGCACGCAATAAACGCTTGTGTGGCTTTTCCAGCCGCCGTAATTCTCATTCATCACACGCTGAATGGAGTGTACGCTTTCGCCGTGCAGAAATCGGTTGAACACCTCGCGGACCTGCATTGCCGCAAAATCGTCAACCACAAGATGACCGTCAACATAATCATAGCCTGTCGGGATACTTCTCCCGCCGTGAAACAGCCCGCTTTTCGCCCTGCCGATACGCCCCATTGTGAAGCGCTCGGTAATCTGGTCTTTTTCGAGCTGTGCGAACACGGAGATTATGCCTATCATTGCTTTACCGAGCGGCGTTGAGGTATCGAAATTCTCGCAGACGGAGATGAAGTCGGTCTTGTTTTTCCCGAAAACGTCCTCGATGAGGAACAGCGTGTCCTTCTGCGAACGCGAGAGGCGGTCGAGCTTATACACGACAACCGTGTTTATCCGCTGCGTTTTCACGTCCTCAATCAGCTTCGTGAGTGCGGGACGGTTCAGGCTGCCGCCCGAAAATCCGGGGTCTATGTACATCTTCGGGTTCGTCCAGCCGTGCGCCTTGCAGAACGCTTCCAAACGCTCCCGCTGCTCGTCTATCGAGTAGTTCTCAATCTGACCTTCCGTGCTAACGCGGCAATAACACGCTATCGCCCGCGCTTCAATTTTCTGTGGGGGCATTGGCGCTCCTTTCGATTTTTCACCATACAAATTATTCGTACACATCTTCCGCTTGTGGCGGGTTTACAGAGATATCCATGTCGGAACTAGCAACTGCATTAAATCTGTTTATTTTATCGCGGATTGTACCGCCCTTTTTATCATCGACTTCGCTTTTATTCTGCCTTTGCCTTACGCTTTCGCGGTATTGAGCTGCTTCCGCGATTTGAGTAAATGTTACGGTAGCGTTATAGTTTTCTTTAACGACCTTTTCGATTTCATCAAGGCTGACATTGTAAAACTCTTTACGGGGGTTAACAAGGTTAACCTGACATTCTCTGAAAGTATTGTGGAGAATTGTTTCGAGAGCGGGCGCGTCTTCGCTGAATATCATTGCGTGAACATCAAATGGGAACGGAACGCTTGCGCTTCCGAGTTCGTCAACTCTGTCCATCGGCTCAAGACGGCGCGTCATTCCTATCTTGTAAATATTCTCGCCAAAAGAGCCTATGTTGCTGATTATGTAAACAAATCCTGCACGCGTGTTCTGCTCCCTTTGAAGAATGTTCTCCTTATCTTTTTCAAGAAGCTTGATTTTTTCTTCCAGTTCATTAATCTTATTAACGTAAATCTGCTTCTGAACATCATCATTCGCTTTTGACAAGTATTTCATAAGCTTATCAACTTCGTTTTTGAACTGTATTTCTTCCTTTTCAACCTTTGCTTTTTCGCGCTCTATTTCACGGCGAACCTTTTCTTCCTCAAGCATTTGAGCGCGGATAGCTTTCTGTTCTTCCTGCTCTTGCTCTTTTTTCTTTTGATATGAATAGATGTAATTAAGTTCCTTGAAACGGTATTCAAGGAGCTTTTTATTCAGTTCCAATCCGTCAGTTGCAAAGATGTTGTTTATTGTTTCAAACGATTTTGTGAGAGCGGAACGCTGTTTTTCAATATTTGAAGCGGTTACGCCCGAAATAATGCTCGATGCTTCGGAATTAAAACAGCGCAAAATTTGTTTGATGTTATCCGTATATCTTTTCTTCTTTTCTCCCGAATATGCTCCCGGATTAATCAGATTTACAGCTTCGTTTGATTTGATATAATCCTTGTATTCAACCTTTAACAGTGCAAGCTTGTCTTTTACTTCCTCGGAAGTTATGTTGTCATCGCTTTCATAGACCGTTGTTTCGGCGACTATAAGGCTAGTGTTAGCTTCATCTATTCGTTTTTTAAGCTCGCATATTTCTTGACTTAATTCATCAATTTCCTGCTTGTGCTCATTTTCAATCCGCTTAAACTTTTCTTCCTCACAAGCTATCTTTTGCTTGTGTTCTTCTTCAAGCCGCGCCAACTCTTGTTTCTCATTTTCTGTAATTTTGGAAAGTGTTTCAAGATTTTCTATCTGTTTATCAATATCAGCTTTTCTTTCGTCAAGCTTACGATTTTTTCTATCTATCTCAGCGTTTTCAGCTTTTTTATTTCCAATATTTCTTAATAATATTGGGAGAACTAATACTATTACTACTCCGCACATCATTACAATACCGACTCCGCCTGCTTTGTCGATATTACACAATATGACACCTATAATCAAAATCGACAGTATCATTAACAATCTTTCTTTTACGCTCATAATAGCCCAACCTTCCTTTTTATAATTAGTCTGTCACAATTCTACTCAAAAGCCATTAATAACACCCTGCTGTTAATTGCATTGTAATGATTTCGTGTAATGAATTTGCGGTCATATGCAGCTAGCTTTACCGTTGCTGCTGCCATAGGCTCGCTTATGAAAAAACATTCACAATATTCTTGCTCGGTTTTTGTCCCATACCCGTCCCTTAACGGAACTGGGCATAAAATGTTCCGTGCAAAACAATTAGCTTCTTTTCCAGCAGTATCATCATCGTATATGTGTCTTAGAATAATATGACCGAGTTCGTGCGCCAATGTAAAGCGAATTGTTGTTTCGGATTTTGCGTCATTGTAGTAAATCAGCCATCTGTTATTTTGGTTATCAAATACGGTAAACCCCATATCGCTTTCCGTATAATCCGATAAAAATGTGAAGGGTGTAACGCCCATTCGCCGTGCAGCTTCAGAATATGTATGCAACTTTATATATGGAAGTCGTTCCAAAATCCTGAAAATGTCAATTCGAGGAAATGCACCATCGTAGAGTTTCAAAACCTCATACGCTTCGTTGGTAGCTTTATAATAATCAGGCGTTTTACTCATCAAAGTCCTCCTTGAACATAACTTTCGCCATTTCAAGGAGTTTTTTTCTGTTTTCGGGTGACATTTTCTTTGCGTTACGGTTCAAAATTACCAACTCCTCGGGCAGGCTTTCAATTTCATCTTGTTTATAATCTGCGCCAATAAGGTCATCAACAGTTGTTCCGAAATAAGCGGCTATCTTTTTCAGCATATCCATATCCGGCTTTCTCTTGCCTGTTTCCCACATTGCAACAGCACCTTTTGATACGTTCATATCTTTTGCCAAAGCGTCTTGAGTAATCTTCTTTTCTGCTCTCAATTCTTTTAGTCTTTCATTAAACATAGTCATCATTACTCCTGTTAGTCACCGCTTTATCCGGTCGTTTATTTAATAATATCACATTTAGTTAACTTTGTCAATAACTTTTCTCACTTTTTGTGCATAGTAACGAAAAGTTATCAAAACCATTGACAAATAACAGAGTGTGAGTTATAATGATAACACAACGTGAGAAAGGCGGTGAGGAAATGACAGCAGTATACAAATATAGGAAAGGACTCAATCTAACACAGCGTGAACTTGCTGACGCGGTTGGTGTTACGCCCAACGCTATTACACAGTATGAAAGCGGTGCGAGAAAGCCTGACATAATAACGCTAAAAAAACTCGCGGCTGCGTTGCATTGCACAACGGACCAATTGCTTGAGCCTATTGAGATTTAAGGAGGACTAAATGAACGAATTTCAGCTCACAAAAATGGACGGCGAGCTTTACGCCGACAGCAGAGAGGTTGCGGAAAAAATTGAAAGACCGCACAAAGAACTGCTCCGCTCAATCCGTACCTACTGCGAATATCTTACTGAGGGCAAAATTGCGCTCAGTGAATACTTCGTCCCCGCCGAGTATGAGGACAGCACCGGAAGAAAGCTTCCTTGCTACCTTATCACCAAGAAAGGCTGCGATATGATTGCCAACAAGCTGACAGGCAGAAAAGGCGTTCTTTTCACCGCCGCTTATGTTTCTGCTTTTGAGAAAATGCGCGAACAGCTTTCAACGCAAAACAGCTTGCAGCGTTTTCCTGCAAAATCGACTTCGGCAGGCGAGGTTTCAAGCCTTATCAAGAACGTGCGTATCGTTATGGAACGGCAGGAAAGCCACCCGCGGAAGATTGCCGAGCAGACGAAACTTTTACTCGTTCATTTCGGCATTCCCGTTATCGAGGATTTCGTTGAGTCCGCTCCGTGGGAGCAAATGGAACTTGAACCCGCCGAGGCTTAAAATCTCGGCAATTGTACAACCCCGCAGCGCATACATTTTACAGGAGGTGATATTATGCCGCTCAGGACAATCACGCACAAAAACGGGCGCACAACCACGCGAATGGTGCAGAACTTTCACCCGGACGGAACGGAGTTTCTGCCCGAAGAAACCGTAATCCCGCGTAATGCGGAAACGGAAGTTGCGTATCGGATTATCGAGCATTGCCTTGAAATCCTCGCTCAGCAGGACGCGGAGAAGGCTGCCGCAGAACATCAGGACAATCCTGAGGATTAACAACGCCAAGGACGTCCAAAACAACGGACGGGAAAGAAAGGACAAGCATTATGACATTAACGAAAACAAAGCCCAACGGGTCGTGGAGCGTTATCGGAGTGGACGGGAAAATCGTCCCATGGAAAGATATCCCGAAAGAGCTTGTCGGGGCGATTTACAAGCTTCACGCTTACGAGAAAACAGGGCTCAGTCCAGATACAATCGAAAACCTCATTTTCGAAAACAAGTGGCTCTGCGATGAGATAAAAAAGCTGAACAGGCTTGTGGACGAGCTTCAGAACATTCTTGACGGGGAGCGTGGACAGGCAATGAAAGGAAAACCGCTGACGGCTGAAACCGTCCACAAAATCGAGGAAATGCTTGCTCGAGGGGTTAAAGTTTCTGCTATTATAGAAGCACTCGATGTTTGCCAAAAAACCGTGTATGACGTGAGGTCTGGAAAAGCCCAAAAGCGTTTGAAAGAAAAGAAGCAAAAGCAGACAGCCAAAAAAGCAATTTATCATAATGAGCCGATTTGCTCGAAAAGAGAATGTTTTGCTTGTGTTTCGGAATGCGGAAAAAGTTGGTGCATTGCGCTTGAAAATACGGATTTCGGAACGGCAAAATGCCCGTTCTTCAAAACCCGCGAGCGTATGGATTTCGAGGAGCGGAAAACAAATCTTCGGCTCGAGGAGCTTGGAATGAGAGGTGCAGTTTATGAATAAAAGGTACTTACTCGCAGCCGTTCTTGTCACAATCGGCTTTCTGCTGATGATTGGTGCAGTAGGCAGTCTGGAGTGCGGCGAAATTGGTATCGGAGAAACGTTTGCCCGCGCGGGTGTGGGTTTCGCGATGATTGTCGCGGCAGCGCCGGTGAGCGGGGATTTGAAAAGGGGTGAGAACGATGATACAAATTAAATGCGGCACAGTTAAAATGGAAGGGCGAATAGACATAATCTGCGGTGAATGCGGCGCTTTAGTGATGTCTGTCGCCGAGCAGCTTGCGTCAACGCAGAAAATCTCATTGAGAGAAGCAACCGAAACGCTGATTACTGCGATTTATACATCAATTCCCGAATGGGAAAAAGAAAACCGCCGCTGAACGGCAATTCAGCAAGCGGTCAAGAAAAAATGTTTTACAAGCCTATTATAGCATAGGCGGAAAGGTTTGTCAAGTGGAAATTATAGTTGACAATTTCGCAGGCGGCGGAGGAGCGTCAACGGGCATAGAAATGGCAGTTGGCAGGAGTGTTGATATCGCAATAAATCACGACCCCGACGCCATTGCAATGCACCGTGCGAACCACCCCCACACGCGGCATTACTGCGAGGACGTGTGGCAGGTTGACCCCGTGGAAGCCTGCGCAGGCAGACCAGTCGGATTGGCGTGGTTTTCGCCCGACTGCACGCATTTCTCCCGCGCTAAGGGCGGTAAGCCCGTAGACAAGAACATTCGCGGGCTTGCGTGGGTGACAATACGCTGGGCGCTGAAAGTCCGTCCGCGCGTTATCATGTTGGAGAACGTCCCTGAAATACGCACATGGGGACCTCTTGGCGAGGACGGAAAGCCGATAAAATCAAGGTCGGGCGAAACCTTTGACGGCTTTATATATGCGCTAACAACGGGCATTCCGCGCGAACACCCCGCTTTTGCGGAAATGTGCGAATCACTCAAAATCGCACCTGACAGCGCAGAGGCTGAAAGGCTTATCAAAGGACTTGGTTACACGGCGGATTTCCGCATTCTCCGCTCCTGCGATTACGGAGCGCCGACAACCCGAACGCGTTTTTATATGATTGCCCGATGTGACCATCTGCCTATAATCTTCCCGCCACCTACACACGGCGAGAGAAAGGGCTTGAAGCCGTATCATACCGCCGCCGAGTGCATTGACTGGAACATACCTGCTAAGAGCATTTTTGAGAGGGACAAACCGCTTGCGGAAAAGACCCTGCGTCGCATAGCAAGAGGGATACAGAAATTTGTCATTGATAATCCCGAACCGTTCATCGTGACGGTCAATCATTCCGGTGAGGGCTTCCGGGGACAAAAGGCTGATGAACCACTCGGAACAGTCGTTACAAGCGGGAAACATTACCTCGTCGCTCCGTCGTTGATACAGTATCACAGCGAAACCGCCGCCGATGAAGTCAGAGGACAAGAGGTTTCCGAACCGCTTATGACAGTCGATACCTCGCCTAGATATGCGCTTTCAGTCGCTCATATCATGAAGAATTACGGCGGAAATTATTTGGGCGCAGGAAGCGGCGCAGACAAACCGCTTGATACCGTTACCGCGCACGACCACAACAGCCTTGTAACGGCGCATATTCTGACTATGCGGAACAACATGGACGGGCAAAAAATGGACGAGCCTTTGACAACTATATCGTGCAGCGGCGCGCACCACGCAGAAGTGCAGGCGTTTCTTGTGAAGTACTTTTCGACGGCGACGGCAAAGCCTGTGACAGACCCGCTCGACACGATAACCACAAAGGACAGGTTCGCGCTGGTGACGATACACGGCGAGGAGTACGTCATAACCGACATTAAAATGCGAATGCTCCAGCCCAGAGAACTGTTCAATGCGCAGGGCTTCCCCGAGGATTATATCATTGACCATGACGACAAGGGTCAGCCATACCCGAAATCAAAGCAAGTCGCACGATGTGGAAACGCAGTAACACCACCTGTTCCGGCTGCTCTTGTAAGGGCAAATCTGCCGGAGATGTGCAGCAGGGGGAAAACGCCAAGCGGATTATTATAATGGAGGACAAACGAAATGGTAAAAATCAACACATTGGAGCTTGAAAACATCAAGCGGATAAAGGCGGTAACGCTTGCGCCGTCGGAGAACGGTTTGACGATTATCGGCGGGAACAACGGTCAGGGCAAGACCTCGGTGCTTGACGCAATTGCTTGGGCGCTCGGCGGTGAAAAGTACCGTCCGACAAGCGCTCAGCGCGAGGGTTCGGTTATCCCGCCACATTTACGGATAACGCTCTCAAACGGGCTTATCGTTGAGCGTAAAGGCGAAAACGGCTCGCTTAAAGTCACCGACCCCGAAGGCAGAAAGGGCGGTCAGCAGCTCTTAAACGAGTTTGTCGAACAGCTTGCCCTTAATCTTCCGAAGTTTATCGAGGCGACTCCGAAAGCAAAAGCGGAAACTCTGCTGAAAATAATCGGCGTCGGCGATAAGCTCCGCGCGCTTGATATGCAGATTGAACAGCGCTACAATCAGCGTACCGAAATCGGTCGTATCGCTCAACAGAAACACAAATATGCCGACGAACTGCCCGTTCACGCGGACGCTCCCGCCGAGGAAATCAGTATCTCCGAGCTTATTCGGCGGCAGCAGGCTATTCTTGCGAAAAACGGTGAAAATCAGCGCCTGCGCCATAATCACGAAATATGCGAGCAGGAACTTTCCCGCGCTCAGCAGGCTTACGAACTCGCTGCGGAAGTCCTCGCGAAAGCGCGGCAGGACGCCGAAACTGCCCGCAAATCCGCCGAAGATTTGCAGGACCAAAGCACGGCAGAAATTGAACAGTCTATTGCTGATATCGACATCATCAATCGTAAGGTTCGCGAGAACGCAAGCCGCGAACGCGCTGAACAGGACGCCGCCGAGCTTGACGCGCAGTACGCAGAGATTACCGAAACTATCGAAAATCTGCGCGAGGAACGGACAAATCTTCTCAAAAACGCTGATTTACCGCTTGCGGGGCTTTCGGTTGAGGACGGCGAGCTTGTCTATAACGGCGCAAAGTGGGATTGTATGAGCGGCGCGGAGCAGCTTAAAATCGCAACGGCGATTGTCCGCAAGCTTAATCCCGAATGTGGTTTCGTGCTTATGGATAAACTTGAACAAATGGACGCGAAAACGCTCGCGGAGTTTGGGAATTGGCTTGAACAGGAAGGCTTGCAGGTCATCGCAACGCGCGTTTCTACGGGCGATGAGTGCAGTATCATTATCGAGGACGGGCTTGCCAAAACAATCACACAGCCGTCGCAGACGTGGACGAAAGGAGTATTTTAATGGATTTTGCAATCACAACAGGAAAGGTTGAAACCGCGAAAAAGGTGGTTATCTACGGTCCCGAGGGTATCGGAAAATCAACGCTTGCGGCGCAGTTCCCGAACCCGTTGTTTATCGACACAGAAGGCAGCACAAAAGAACTTGACGTTGCGCGACTTCCCGCGCCGACATCTTGGGAAATGCTCAATCAAGAGGTCGATTACGTCAAGCAAACCCGCCCTTGCACAACGCTGATTATCGACACAATCGACTGGGCGGAAGCGCAGTGCCTCGCGCATATTTGCGCCAAAAACGGTAAAACAAGCATCGAAGAATTCGGCTACGGAAACGGTTGGACATACGAAAAGGAAGAGTTCGGACGGTTTCTTAATCGGCTCGGCGAGGTTGTCAACGCGGGAATACACGTTGTTCTTACCGCGCACGCTGTCCTTCGCAAATTTGAGCAGCCCGATGAACTCGGCAGTTATGACCGTTGGGAGCTGAAGCTCGGCAAAAAGACCACTAACTACATCGCGCCGTTGGTTAAGGAATGGGCGGATATGGTTCTTTTCGCGAATTACAAAACGATTGCGGTTGCGGTTGATAAGGACGGAAAAAAGCACAAAGGACAGGGCGGAAAAACGCGTATAATCAACACTACTCATCACGCCTGCTGGGACGCGAAAAACCGCTACGGCTTGCCCGATGAAATCCCGATGGACTACGCGCAGATTGCTCACATTTTCGGCAACCCCGCGCCCGCTGTTCCCGTCGCTCCTGCGCCTGAGCCTGCTCCTGCCGCCGAACCTACTCCCGCGCCCGAGCCTGCCGCTGTTCCCGAAAAACCTGCGGAAATGCGCGAAAACGGCATTCCGAAAGCGCTCGCCGACTTGATGAAAGCAAGCGGTATCACCGAAGAACAGATTTGCAAAGCGTGCGCGATGAAGGGCTATTTCCCCGAAAATATGCCGATTTCCGATTATCCCGAGGATTTCGTGAACGGCGTTCTCATCGGCGCTTGGGAGCAGATTGTCGATTTCATAAAATCCGATTATCCGTTCTGAAAATGTGCAGTTTTTTGCAGTTTATTCCAGTGTAAAATCGGTTGTGGGAGGAAAAAAGAGCTTCCCGAAAATTTATAAAAATAGGAGAATTTTATTATGGCAGAAATCGAAAGAGAACTCGGATGGGACGATGAAATCGTCAAGGACAGCGACTTTGTACTTATCCCCGAGGGCGACTATAACTTCGCCGTTACTGCGTTTGAGCGCGGACGTCACGAGGGCAGCGACAAGCTCCCGCCCTGCAACAAGGCAATCGTGACCTTGCGTGTGGCGCTTCCCGACGGAACAACGCAGGACATCAAGCACAACCTGTTTCTTCACACAAAATGCGAGGGGCTGCTCTCGGCGTTTTTCACGTCAATCGGTCAAAAGCGCAAGGGCGAGCCGCTTCGTATGAACTGGAACGCGGTTATCGGCGCGAGAGGGCGCTGCAAGATTTCCATTCGCACTTGGAAGAACAAGGACGGCGAGAATATGCAGTCGAACGATATCAAGAAGTTCTACGCGCCCGATGAAAACGCTGCGCCCGTTCAGCCGAATTACTATCAGCAGCCCGTTCAGCAGACGGCTCCCGTCCAACAGCCTACTCCCGCGCCTGCTCAAAGCGGAGTATTTATACCGGGTAAATTCTGATGGAACTCAGACCGTATCAGCAAGAGGCAAAGGCGGCGGTTTTCAGGGAGTGGGAGCAAGGCAAACGAAAGACCTTGCTCGTGCTCCCGACAGGCTGCGGGAAAACAATCGTCTTTGCGAAAATATCCGAGGACTGCGTTTCGCACGGCGAAAGAGTTCTTATCCTCGCGCACCGCGGGGAGCTGCTGGAGCAGGCGGCAGACAAGATACTCAAAGCGTGCGGACTGCGCTGTTCCGTGGAAAAAGCCGAGGAAACCTCGCTTAATTCGTGGTATCGGATAACAGTCGGCTCGGTTCAGACGCTTATGCGCGAAAGCCGTCTTGCGCGGTTCTCGTCCGACTATTTCGATACCATAATCATTGACGAGGCGCACCACTCTATCTCGGACAGCTATCAGCGCATTCTCAATCACTTCACGGGCGCAAAGGTGCTTGGTGTAACCGCAACGCCCGACCGCGGCGATATGAAAAATCTCGGGCAGGTTTTCGAAAGCCTTGCGTATGAATACACCTTGCCGAGAGCGATTAAAGAGGGTTATCTTTGCCCGATAAAAGCGCTCACAATACCGCTGAAAATGGACTTAACGGGCGTTGGCACGCAGGCGGGCGACTACAAAGCGGCAGACCTCGGAAACGCTCTTGAGCCGTACTTATACCAAATCGCCGATGAAATGCAAAAGACTTGCGCCGACAGGAAAACCGTGGTGTTCCTCCCGCTTGTCAAGACCTCGCAGAAATTCCGCGATATCCTTATAAGTAAGGGCTTTCGCGCCGCCGAGGTGAACGGAAATTCCGAGGACAGAGCGGAAATTCTCGCCGATTTTGAGAGCGGGAAATACAACGTTTTGTGCAACTCAATGCTGCTTACGGAAGGCTGGGATTGTCCGTCCGTGGACTGCGTTATCGTGCTTCGACCGACAAAGGTTCGCGGGCTTTACTGCCAGATGGTTGGACGAGGAACGCGCCTTTCCGAAGGCAAAAAGGAGCTGCTTTTGCTCGATTTTTTGTGGCACACGTCAAGGCACGAGCTTTGCCGTCCCGCTCATCTTATCTGCGAAACCGCCGAGGTTGCCGAAAAAATGACAGCGAATATTGCCGAGGCGGGCTGCCCCGTAGATATCGCCGAAGCCGAGCAAAAAGCCTCCGAGGACGTTGTGGCACAGCGCGAAGAAGCGCTCGCGAAACAGCTTTCCGAGATGAAAAAACGCAAGCGGGCGCTTGTTGACCCGCTTCAGTTTGAGATGTCGATTGCCGCGCAGGACTTGTCGAGTTATGTTCCCGCGTTCGGTTGGGAGATGTCGCCGCCGTCGCAAAAACAGCTTGACGCGCTCGAAAAATACGGCATTTACCCGAACGAAATAGACTGCTCGGGAAAAGCGGCAATGCTCCTCAACAGGCTTCACAAGCGCAAGGAAGAGGGTTTGTCAACGCCGAAACAAATCCGCTTGCTCGAAAACAAGGGCTTTTCTCACGTTGGCGAGTGGAGTTTTCAAGCGGCAAATGCGATGATAACGCGCATAGCGGCGAATAACTGGCGCGTGCCGTTTGGCGTTAATCCGTCCGAATATGTCCCCGAAAGAGAGGCGAGATAAGTGGATTTTGAGATTGATTTGAACGAGTGCTTGAAATACATAAATCCCGCCGAGCTTGACTATCAGACGTGGCTTGCCGTCGGAATGGCGCTCAAGGAAGAAGGCTATTCCTGCGATGTTTGGGACAGCTGGAGCAGAAACGACAGCCGTTATCACGCGGGCGAATGTTCGCGGAAATGGGAGAGCTTCAACGGAAACTCAAATCCCGTTACGGGCGCGACCATAGTTCAACTCGCCAAAGAGCGCGGAATGACTTTCGCGGGCGAAGGTCACGAAATCGGCTGGGACGACATCATCAGCTTTGAGAGCAAGGACGAGCAAGTTATCGTTGACCGAAAGTGGATTGAGGGACGAGAGATTTCCGCGCCGTCCGACTGGCAGCCGCACCGCGAGATTATCCGTTATCTCGAAGCGCTGTTCGAGGCTGACGAAAACGTCGGCTACGTTATGCAGTCGTGGGAAAAGGACGGAAAATTTCTCCCCGCGAACAAGGGCGGCTACGACAGAACAGCGGGACAGCTTATCGAGCTTCTCGACAAGTGCGGCGGCGATATCGGCTCGGTTCTCGGCGACTACAACAAGCAAGCGGGCGCGTGGATTCGGTTCAACCCGCTTGACGGAAAAGGCGTAAAAAACGAGAACGTCACCGAATTTCGCTATGCGCTTGTCGAGAGCGACAACATCGATATCGACAAGCAAAACGCGATTATTCGGGAGCTTGAACTGCCTGTGGCGGCGCTTGTGTACAGCGGTAAAAAGTCGCTTCACGCGATTGTGAGGATAGACGCGAGCAATTATGACGAGTACCGCAAACGCGTGGATTTTCTCTACACGATATGTCAGAAGAACGGGCTTTCCCCCGATACGCAAAACCGAAATCCCTCGCGGCTTTCGAGAATACCGGGCGTTCAGCGCGGCGAAAATCGGCAGTATATCGTTGACACGAACATCGGCAAGGCAAGCTGGAACGAGTGGCGCGAGTGGGTTGAAAGCATAAACGACGATTTGCCCGATTTTGAAAACGCCGCGGAGTTCTGGGACAATCTGCCCGAGCTTGCGCCGCCGCTGATAGACGGAGTGCTGCGGCAAGGACACAAAATGCTGATTGCGGGACCCTCAAAGGCGGGCAAATCCTACGCGCTGATTGAGCTTTGCGCCGCTATCGCCGAGGGGAAAAAGTGGCTCGGCTGGCAGTGCGCGCAAGGCAAGGTGCTTTACGTCAACTTGGAACTTGACGACGCCTCTTGCAAGCACCGTCTGCAAGATGTCTACAACGCGCTCGGGTTTGCTCCCGAACACATCGCCAACATCGATATTTGGAATTTGCGCGGAAAGTCCGTGCCGATGGACAAACTCGCGCCGAAGCTCGTCCGCAGAGCCGCAAAGCGCAGTTATATAGCTATCATCATTGACCCGATTTACAAGGTAATCACAGGCGACGAGAACAGCGCAGACCAAATGGCGCTTTTCTGCAACCAGTTCGACAAGGTTTGCACAGAGCTGGGCTGCGCGGTTATCTACTGTCACCACCACTCAAAAGGCGCGCAGGGCGGCAAGCGGTCAATGGACAGAGCAAGCGGTTCGGGCGTGTTCGCGCGCGACCCGGACGCGCTCCTCGACCTCATCGAGCTTGATATCACCGAGGCGCTGCTCAAAGAGGAGAAGAACAAGGCGGTCTGCAATGCGTGCTATGATTTGCTGCTCAAAAACGGCAAGGCAAGCGAGGTTTCGCAGGACGATATGGTTACCGCGAAATCAATGCGAGAACACGTCAAAAACGCGTTTTCCGGCGACTTTCTGCGGCAAGTCGAGGAATATATCGCGTATATCGAAAAAGGCGTTGAGAGCCGTTCTGCGTGGCGTATTGAGGGTACTCTGCGCGAGTTCCCGAAGTTCCCGCCCGTCAACGTGTGGTTCAACTATCCCGTTCATAAAATCGACAGCGTGGGCGTGCTGAAAGACGCGTCTGCCGATACCGAGAAAGCGCCGTGGCAGAACAATCTCGGCAGAAAAAAGACCGATAAAGAGCGCAAGAACGAACGCAAAGTATCGGTTGAAACAGCCTTTGACGCGTGCGCTATGGGCGGAAAAGAGGTTGCTGTTTCGGAGCTTGCGGAATATCTCGGTGTTACCGAAAAGACAGTTCGCGCACGTCTGAAAGAGCACGGTGGGTTTTACATTGACGAAGGAAAGACAGGGAAAAAACCGAGTTAATTTCTTTTCTCTTTGAGGGAAAAAACCGAAATTTTCCCTTTCCCTCAAAAGGAAAATACCGATAATTTTCCCTTTTTCCCTGTGAGGGAAAAAACCGAGAAATCTCGATATTTTCCGAGGGAAGGAAAATCTATTACTACGTAATAGGTTTTTTCCCTTTCCCTACGGTCAAGGAGGAAGTAGTCGTGCGACAGCTTACGCACGACGACTCCTTCCTCTTCCTTGACAAAAGCAATTTTTCTCTCAGAAAGGAGAATGTAATAATATGGCAAATGAATGTTACAACTGCAACGCATATGACGAGGAGCGCGAGGGCTGCACACTGCCTAGTTGTGATATGGATTATGCGTGCCCTATGATGAAGGAAGCAAGGAACTTGCAGTTCTTCCTGCCGATGATACCGCCGACCGTCACCGCGCAGGAACATAAAGTTACCGTCAAGAACGGCAAGCCCGTTTTCTACGACACGCCCGAGCTGAAAAACGCCCGCGCAAAACTCACCGCTCACCTCGCGCGGTTCGCTCCCGAACAGCCGTTTGAATGCGGAGTGCGGCTGATTGTGAAATGGTGCTTTCCGAAATGCAGCCACAAAAACGGCGAATACCGCACGACAAAGCCCGATACCGACAACTTGCAAAAGCTCCTCAAAGACTGTATGACCGCGTGCGGTTTTTGGCGTGACGACTGCCTTGTCGCTTCGGAAATTGTCGAAAAGTTTTGGGCTGATAACGCGGGAATTTTTATCGGAATTGAGGTGCTGGAATGAAACTCGAAGAGGTTACAAGCGCGGCAGAACAGGCGCTCACGGTTATTCACACGCATATGGGTATTTCAGTCCCGTGTAGGATATCGGGCGTTCTGTCGCGGTTCAGCGGCGGCAAGTGGTCTTACTCGCTTGAACTGCGGGAAATCAAGTCGGGCTGTTTGATTTATGCGGGGCTGGAGGAAGTTGAGGTGACGAAATGACCCGAAATGACCTAGAGCAAATCTATCACTTAAGTCGCGAGCTTCGGCTGCTTGAACGCGAGCTTGAACGGCTTCGCGGGCGGTCGCTTATTCAGTCGCCGCTACCGAACGCAAGCCGCGCTTCGGGCGTTTCCGATAAGGTCGGGGGCAAAGCCGCGCGAATTGTTGACTTGGAAAGCCGCATTGAGCAGCGAAAAAAACTTGTCGCGGAAGTGTATGATTTCATTGATAACATCAAGGACGCGCAAATGAGAATTATCGTCAAAAGTCATTGCGCCGATAACGACAAATGGAGCAAAACTCTTGATAAAGTCGGCGGGGAAGCAACTTTAGACGGTATCAAAAAAAGGTATCTCAGATTTTTGAAAAAAACTTTTCAAAATTGTCCCGATTGTCCCGAATGTCCTTGACATATCCGAAAAATCGTGTTACAATGAGATTATATAAATATGCGAAGCGCTCGTTTTGGGCGCTTTTTCTTTTGAGCGAGGTGAGGAAACTATGACCGAGAAACAGAAGCGTTTCTGCGATGAATATATCGTTGATTTGAACGGTACTCGCGCTTATAAGGCGGCTTATCCGTCTGTGAAGAACGATAAGACTGCGGGAGTAAATGCGGTAAGATTGCTAGGAAATGCTAGTGTTCGCGCCTATCTTGATGAGCAGCTTCTTCGGCTGCACAACGACCGTACCGCGGACGCCGCCGAGGTTATGCAGTACCTCACCGCCGTACTGCGCGGGGAAAGCACGGCGCACGTTGTCGTGGTCGAGGGTATCGGCGAGGGCTGTTCCGAGGCTAAAGTTATCGACAAGCCGCCCGATGAAAAAGAACGCCTAAAAGCCGCCGAGCTTCTCGGAAAGCGCTTCGGGCTGTTTACCGAGAAGATTGACGTTTCGGGGAATATCCCCGTGGTGATTTCGGGAGATGATAAGATTGCAGAGTAAACAAATTTATCTTCCCGAAATTGTCGGCGGCGGGTATGGCGATTTTTGGCGCTTCAAAGGCAGATATCGCGTGTGCAAAGGCTCTCGCGCTTCCAAAAAAAGCAAGACGACCGCGCTTTGGTTCATCGCGAATTTGATGAAATACCCCGCGGCAAATCTTCTTGTTATCCGCGCGACTTACAACACCCTGCGCAACTCCTGCTTCACGGAACTCAAATGGGCGATAGCTCGGCTTGGCGTTGAACGGTGGTGGCAAATCAACCTCAGCCCGCTTGAGATGACCTATCTCCCGACAGGACAGAAAATCTACTTCCGAGGGCTTGACGACCCGCTGAAAGTCACGTCAATCACCGTTGACAGCGGCGTTCTCTGTTGGATGTGGATTGAAGAAGCCTACGAAATCGACAGCGAGGAGAGCTTCGATACCCTTGACGAGAGTATCCGAGGGCAAGTCCCCGAGGGGCTTTTTAAGCAGATAACGCTCACGTTCAACCCGTGGAACGAACACCACTGGCTGAAAAAGCGCTTCTTTGATATCGCTTCCGAGGACGTTCTTGCAAAGACCACGAATTATCTCTGCAACGAGTTTCTTGATGAAGCCGATATTCGCGTTTTCGAGCGTATGAAGCGCGATAATCCGCGCCGTTATCAGGTCGCGGGGCTTGGGAACTGGGGAATGGCAGACGGGCTTGTGTACGAGAATTTCCGCGAAACAGAATTTGAACTCTCCGAGCTGCCGACAACAGCGCGGAGTTTTTTCGGGCTTGACTTCGGCTACACCAACGACCCCACGGCGTTCTGGGCGGGTATGGTTGACGAGAAAAGCAAGAAAATATGGGTTTTTGACGAGATGTATGAGCGCGGAATGAGCAACGAACGCATTGCCGAGCGTATCACGGAAATGGGCTACGCAAAGGAGCTTATCACCGCCGACAGCGCCGAGCCGAAATCAATCGACCGCCTGCGGACGCTCGGGCTTCGCAGAGTGCGTCCCGCGGAAAAGGGCAAAGACTCAATCCTGAACGGCATTGACCGTATTCAGGATTACGAAATTATCATTCACCCGAAATGCAAGAATTTTCTCGTTGAGATTTACAACTACACTTGGGCAAAGGACAAATTCGGGCGCACGATTAACAAGCCGATTGACGATTTTAACCACTTGATGGACGCGATGAGATACGCCCTTGAAACGCTTAAGGGAAGCAGAATTTCAGTCTTGAAGTAGAGGTGACAAAATGATTTACAGCGAAACCGCGAGAACTCTCGCCGAGCTTGCCAAAAGCGGCGCGATGAGCTGGGAGCAGATTATCTCGAACGAAATCGCCGAGTTTAAGGCAAGTGACAAGTACGCGATTATCACCAAAGCCGAGCGTTATTACCGCAACCGTTCTTCCGTGCAGGAGAAGAAAAACGAGTATAAAAAGCGCTCGAACAGCAAGATTGAACACGCTCTCGTCCGCAAGCTGGTTGACCAGAAGGCGGACTATTTGCTTTCAAAACCGTTCACGGTTTCCGCCGACACAGACGATTACAGCAAGGCGCTTGACGAGCTTTTCGACAACAAATTCCGTATGAAGATTTACTCCTTCGCAAAGGCTGCCGTGAAGTCGGGTATCGCGTATCTGATACCGTATTTCAAGGAGAACAAGCTGCGTTTTGTGCGCGTTCCCGCGGACGAGCTTATCCCGCTTTGGACGGACACCGAAAACTCCGAGCTGAACAGTTTTATTCGGATTTACAACAGAATTGAATATCGCGGCACGCAGAAAATCGTTGTAAATTACGCGGAATTCTGGAGCAGCGAGGGCGTGCGCTACTACAAGGCAACGGACGGCGGGAATTATCACGAAGACCCCGAAAATCCTCCGCAGGCGCATTTCTTCATCGACAACAAGCCGTACAACTGGAGCACCGTGCCGCTTGTGTGGCTCAAATACAACGAGGAAGAACTCCCGTTGTCTTACTTTATCGAGGAGCTTGTGGACAGCGTGAACTGGCAGACAAGTGTTACCGATGACACGCTTCGGGATATCGCGAAATTCATCTATGTCCTAAAAAATTACAGCGGAACGGATTTGTCGGAATTTGTGAACGAGCTGCGGCAAAGTCTTGCGATAAAGGTTGACGGGGACGGCGGCGTTGATACAATTCAGCCGCAGGTTGATGTCGCGGCGGAAATCTCGTTCATCGACAAACAGCGGCGCGATATCTACGATTTTGCGAACGGCGTTGACACCAAAGACCCCGACCTCGGAAACGCTTCGGGAACGGCGCTTCAGTTCCGCTATATGTCGCTCGACAACGACTGCGCGAAAATAGGCACGGCGCTTTCCGAGAGTTTTCAACAGATTAAGCTGTTCGCGGACGTTTACTTTTCGATTATCGGCAAAGGCGATTTTTCGGCGCAGAAATTCTCGGTTGTTTTCAACACCGATATGCCGATAAACGAAGCCGATGTTATCGCGAACTGCCGCAACTCCGAGGGCATAATCAGCCGCAGGACCATTCTCGAAAATCACCCGTGGGTGAAGAGCGCCGAGGAAGAACAGAAGCGGCTTGACGAGGAGAACGAGGATATTTATGACAAGTCGGGAATACTGGGCGAAACGCTCGGAAATTCGGGAAGCGAAAGCATTCAGCAACTGCCTTGAAACAACGCGCGGTCTGGTGAACGCTTACCGTGAAACCGCCGCAAATATCCGCCGTGAAATCAACGATTTTTACGCGAGATTTGCCCGTGAAAACAAGCTTGAATACTCGGACGCGGTGCGTTATCTCAACAAAAGCGAAGCGCTTGAATGGAAAGCGAGCGTTGAGTATTACATAAAAGAAATCGCCCGCGAGAAAAATCCCGTTGTTCGGGAACGGCTAATGCGGGAATATGACGCGCGAGCTTACGGCGCGAGGATAACGCGGCTCGAGAGCCTGAACGCGAGTATCGACAACGAGCTGTCGAAGCTCTATGCGCGCGCAAACAAGCAGTTCCGAGAGCTTCTCGGCGAGAACTACACGGACGGCTATTACCGAGCGATTTATGACATTCAGAGCCGCTTCGGGTACTCGTCAATGTTCGCGGCGGTCACTCCAGAGATTGTCGAAAACGCGCTTTCTTATCCTTGGAGCGGCGCAAACTTCTCGGACAGGCTCTGGAAGCACAAGTTTGAACTGCAAAATCAGCTTCGCGAAACGCTCACAACGGGCTTTATCCGCGGCGACAGCGTTCAGACAATGGCGAAAAGGCTCGCGGAAAGGCTTGATGTGAGCCGTTCGCAGGCACTTCGGCTTGTTCGCACAGAGAGCAGTCATATCCTCAATGCGGGCGAGATTGACGCGTACAAGGAGTGCGGGTTCGAGGAATATGAGTTTATGGCAAGCCTCGGAGAGCGCACCTGTTCCGTTTGCGGTCGTATGGACGGGAAGCGCTTTAAGCTCACGGATAAGCAGCTCGGAGTAAACTTTCCGCCGCTTCACCCGAATTGCCGCTGCACGACAATCGCCTTCGACCCCGACGACGATATCGAGGAGTTCAAAGAAAGGCTTGAACACGGCGAGCTTCGGTACGATAAGTGGTATGAAAAGTATGTGGACGGGCGCGAAAATTCCCCCGAAAAAGTCTTGGATAAGGTCGAGAATGAGTTGACAAATTCGGGGATTGGTGATATAATAAACAGAGATGATATCTTTATTCACCCGAATAAAATTAACAAATTCTGTTTAGACCCGAACGGAAAGCATTCCAACGAGTTTTTTGACGTTGGTTATAAAACGGGCGATTTTGATGCCCTTTATCAAGATATTTTGAAAAATTTTGACGAAGGTCAAATTGTTGATAGGGTTTTATCCGATGATAATGTTGAAAAGTTCAGCATTTTTATGGAATTGGGTGTCGACAAAAAGAAGCGGTTCAGAACAGTATGGCAAAAAGATACACCGGACAGCAAGCCGCGCTTCATTACTGCACATAGGGAGGATTGATATTATGTTCAAGCTGAATGATGTTGTAAAAATTAAATCTAATGGCATTGAAGGGACTATAATTGATATCTCCAAAAATTCTGCCGGAACTGTGAAATACATCGTGGAAAACAACAAAAAAGGAAAAGTTTCAGGTGCATACGGCGGCGATTGGTCGCTGTTTGATTGTACCGATAGTGATTTGGAGTTGGCTTGAGTTAAAAAGTTAAGCGCCTTGCGAAAACGGGGCGCTTTTTCTATGCTCGAGGGGGTGAAAAAATGATAATTCCGTCATCGCGTTCCGAAAATCCGTTGTGCGTTAATCTCCACGTTGACACAACCGAGCTTGACAAGGCTCTTGAAAAGGCAGAGAAGCTTGTCAAACTGCTTGAACAGGCACAGAAACTGCAAAGAGCCACGGGCGAGGACATCGGGAGCGCGGCGCAGGGCGCGCTTTCTTCCGCGACTTGATTAAATTTGCGTAAATACCGCTGTCGCGCCAACGAACTGCGGCAGACAGTAACAAGGCGCGAGGTCTTGTCCTTTCTCCTCGCGCAGACACGGCGGTGTAACAATGACAAAGGAGCGGAACAGACCGTTTCCGTGGGTGGAAGTCCCGCCACCGCCTCATAATTTCGCTCTCTTCGGAGAGCTTTTTTATTGCCCGAAAGCCGGGCGTTTATCGGCTGATACCTGCGGCGGCAGGCTTAAACGCGCAATTGTGGTTCTCAACACATCAAAACGGAGGTACATTATGGATTTGGAATTTCTCAAGAACATCTTCGGGGACAAGGCTCTCACTTTTGCCGAACTTGAAACGGCGCTCAAGGACAACAAGGACGTAAAGCTTGCGAACCTCGCGGCGGGCGGTTATGTCGACAGGGGTAAGTTTGACGCGCTCGACGCAAAGAACAAAACTCTCTCGGAACAGCTTGCCAAACTCGGCGATACCAAGCCCGATGAATTGCAGGCGGAAATCGCGCGGCTTAAATCCGAGAACGAGCAGGCTGAACAGCGTTATCGTCAGACTTTGCTCGACCACGCTGTTGAAAGTCGGCTGATGAATGAGGGCGCAGTTGATGTCAAGGCTGTCCGCGCTCTGCTAGATATGGGCAAAATCAAGCAGGACGGCGATACGCTTCTCGGGCTTGACGAGCAGATAACAGCGCTCAAAAAAGACAAGCCGTGGGCGTTTCCCGAAAAGGAAAGCAAATCACCCGAAATCAACGGGGTAGTCCCCGCAAGTTCGGGCAATCAGGACAATCAGCAGGACGTTGCGCTCATAAACGGTCTGCTGGGACTTTAAGGAGGTTTTTTATGGCAATCAACACTATTCAGTTCGCAGCGCTGCTTCAGCAGAAGCTTGACGAACAGGTAACGGCGCAGTCCACTTCGGGTTGGATGGAAGCGAACGCAGGTCAGGTGAAGTATAACGGCGGCAAGGAAATCAAAGTTCCGTCCATTTCCACTTCGGGACTTGCCGATTATAACCGCGACAGCGGCTATGTTCAGGGTTCTGTTACTTCGTCCTATGAAACGTTCACAATGACGCAGGACAGAGGAAGAAAGTTCAGTATTGACGCAATGGACGTTGATGAAAGCGGCTTTATCGTGAACGCAACTTCCGTTATCGGCGAATTTCAGCGCGATAACGTAATCCCCGAAATTGACGCGTATCGTTACTCCAAGATTTACGCGCTCGCAAAGGCGAACAACCGCGTTGCGACCGCTTATGACCCGGTTAAGACAACGCTTCTTGACGCTCTTCGCGCGGATATCGCGGCAATTCAGGATATTGTCGGCGATGGAACGCCTCTTGTTATTACTATGGCGCAGACGGTTGCGAGCGTTCTCGACGCGGTTTCGGATATCAGCAAGCATATCACCGTTTCCGACTTCAAGCAGGGCAGCGTAAACTTCAAGGTTAAGGCGCTTGATGAAATTCCTATCCGCAGGGTTCCGTCGGCGCGTATGAAAACCGAGTATCTTTTCAAGGACGGCACGACAAGCGGTCAGGAAAGCGGCGGCTTCGCGCCCACGGAGAACGCGAAGCAGATAAACTGGATTATCTGCCCGCAGAGAGTTCCGCTTGCGGTCAGCAAGACGGACAAAATGCGCATTTTCGCGCCCGACGTAAATCAGCAGGCGGACGCTTGGCAGGTTGTTTATCGCAAGTATCACGACCTTTGGATTACCAAAAACAAGATGAATACCGTTATGGTGAACATTGCCGTTACTTAAGGAGAATGCGTATGTACACATTGCAGAGAGATAACGTTGTTAAGATAACCGACAGCGCGGATAGGCGCGACAAGTACATCTCCGAGGGATATCGGCTTGTTGCGGACGAGGAAAAGCCCGATGCTCCTCATGAGGAGAAAACCGCGAAAAAGAAAGCGTGAGATTATGAACGAAGAAATCTTGAGCAGCTTGAAAAGTCTGCTCCCGAGCGCCGATGAGAGCGTGCTTGAATTTGTGGTTGAAGCGGTTTCGGACGCAATTCTGAACTACATCAACCACGATACGCTCCCGAAAGAGCTGAAAACCGCTGCCGTGCTGATTTGCAAGGCTTACTACCACAAAAGCGGATTTGACGGAAGCACGGCTGATGTCACGGCGGTGAAGCGCGGCGATGTACAGACGAATTTCGGTGCGGAAAAGACGGCGGTTTCGCTCGGCGGTGATGGGGATTTCTTCGGTTATCGGGCTATGCTTGCGCCGTTTCGTAAAGTAAGGTGGTGAGCGTATGTTCGGGAATGTTTCGGCAGAACGTGCCGCAATCGAGCAGACCTATGACGCGGTTTGCACAATCACGCGGCAAATTGTCGGGGATTTTGACGGAATAGCACAGGGGACGGAAACCGTTGTCGCGGAGAACGTCCCTTGCGCTTTATCAAAAGGGAGCGACAGCTCGGCAAACGATATGGCGGGGGTTATCTCGGACAGCCGAGTGCTGTTTATCGCGCCCGAAACGGACATCAAGGCGGGCGACAGGGTGACGATATCGCTGTACGGGCGCACGGAAACGCTTGATGTTCTCGGTGTGCCGCTTCTCTACGCGACGCACAAGGAAGTTAATCTCGGAAGGAGCGAACACGCGTGAGCGTTGATACAAGACAGCTTGAAAAGTTCGCGAAGCAGCTTGCGAAAGCGGGCGCGGATATGAACGAGGTTCGCCGCGAAATCATTCAAAAAGAAGCGCAGAGCGTTGTCACACGCGCGAAACTGATTTGCACAAAGGAAAAGATTGTCGATACGGGATTTTTTCGGGAAAACTTTCACGCGGAGAGCGCCGTTGTAAGCGATACATCGGCTTCATGTGCTGTCGCGAACAACGCGGAATACGCGAGTTTTGTTGAATACGGGCATCTTGCAGTCGGGAAAGGCACTGCTGAAACGCTTCAAAATCGCCGCAGAAACGCGATGAACAGCGGGCGATACGTCCGCGGACGGTATGTGTTGACGAGGGCAATGCAAGACACGCTCCGCACGCAGAAAAACCGCATTTATAAGAGGCTTCGGAGGATTTACGACGGCTTATGAGAATATCGGAAATCTGTCGGGATATCGGAAGGCGGCTTAAAAGCGAGTTCCCCGAAAGCCTTGCGTATGTCGAGAACATAACTCACGGCGCAGAGGGGAATTTCCTGCTTGTCATAACCGAAATTTCGGACGGCGGGGGAATTTTTCCCCGAAAAAAGCGCTCGGTTTCGTTCGATATCGTGTATTTCACTAAGCCGCGCGACACGCTCGGTTTCGCCGATTGGGCTGAACGAATGGAGAAAACGCTCGGAACGCTCAGCGCAGACGGGCAGATTTTTCACACATCGGCGCGAAACGCTGTCCGAACGGATATGCAGTTTCACTATATGTTTACCGTGAGCGCGGACTTTATCGAATACTCAACCGAAACTCCCGAAATGGGGGTACTGGAGGAAACTTATGGCATTAAAGAATAAGAACGATGAACGGCGATATCGCAAGGAGCAGCTTGTTAAAAGCGGGAAATTCCCGAAAGACCTTGCGGTAGCTGTGCTGAAAGACGACAGGGAATACACCGCCGAAGAGGCGGCGAAGGCAATCCTTGACTATTATGAAAGAGAGGTACGCTGAATGGCTTTGGGCGGAGGAACTTTTACAACTCAGAACAAGACGCTTCCCGGCGCTTATATCAACTTCGTGAGCGCGGGAAACAACGTCGCAATGGGCGAGCGCGGAACAGCCGTGCTTGCGCTCCCGCTTAACTGGGGCGAACAGGGCGGGTTTATCGCGATTGACAGCGGGGATTACACGTCAAAGGCGGCTGAGCTGCTCGGATATGAGGCGGGAACAGCGGCTCTGCTCCTCATAACCGAGTGTATGAAGCGCGCGAAAAAGCTGCTTTTGTGGCGCTCTGACAGCGGCGGTGAAAAGGCTTCGGCAACCGTCGGCGAACTCACGGCAACGGCTGTCTGCACGGGTGTTCGCGGAAACGACATCAGCGCTGCGGTTTACGCTAACACAAACGGCACGTTTGACGTGGTGACTTATGTTGACGGTATCGAATACGACAGGCAGACCGTCAGCGCGGCGGCTGATATCAAGGCGAACAGCTTCGTTTCGTTCGGCGGCGAGAGTATCGCGGCAACCGCTGCGGTTAAGCTTACGGGCGGCACAAACGGCACGGTTAGCGGAAAGAGCGTTTCGGACTTTCTCTCGGCAGCCGAAAAAGAAACGTTCAGCGTTCTCGGCTGCACCGCTTCCGACAGCGACACAAAGGCGCTATATGCCGCGTTTACAAAGCGGCTGCGCGATGACGAGGGCAAGAAGATTGTGTGCGTTATGGCGGACTACGCGGGCGATTACGAGGGCATTATCAGCGTCAAGAACGGCGTTGTCCTCGAAAACGGGACTACGCTCGACAAGTACGGCGCGGTTTGTTGGGTAACGGGCGCTTCGGCGGCTGCCGAGATAAACGAAAGCCTTACAAATGCCGCGTATGACGGCGCTGTCGGCGTTGATGAGAAGTACACCAAAAGCGATTATGAGGCGGCGCTCAAGGCGGGCGAGTTCGTGTTCTACGAGGACAACGGCAAGGCTCGCGTTCTCTCGGATATCAATACGCTCGTTACGTTCACTCCGGAAAAGAACAGCGATTTCACGGAGAACCGCTGTGTACGAGTACTTGACGGTTGGGCGAACGATGTCGCGGCGCTGTTCGGCAGAAGTTATCTCGGAAGCGTGACAAACAGCGAAACCGGGCGTTCGCTTTTCAAATCTGATATCGTTTCTCTTGGCAGACAGTACGAGGAAATTGACGCGATTTCTGACTTTTCGCCCGATGATATCACGATTTCGCAGGGCGCGGGAAAGCGCGATGTGACGGTTGAGATGTCCATTAAGCCGAACGGCAGTATGGAAAAGCTTTATATGACCGTACAGGTTAATTAAGGGGGCTGAATTATGGGAAAGCAGATGAAAAGCTTCGACACAATCAGCGGAAAGGAAGGCTCTGCGTACGCCCGCATTGATGGACGGAACGAGGAGCTGTTTTTCGCGAAATCTATTGAGTCTTCTATTGAGCTGAAAAAAGGCTCGGTTAAGTGTATCGGCAGGCGAATGGAAGGCAGCAAGGTTACGGGAATGAAAGGCAGCGGCACGCTCAAATTCTACTATGGAACGCCGCTTTTCTCCGAGATGATACGCACATATAAGGAAAGCGGAAAGCCGTTTTATTTCGACCTTGTTCTTGAAAACAGCGACGCGGCTTCTTCTGCGGGAACGCAGACAGTTCTTCTGCGCGACTGTTCGCCCGATAAGATTACTCTCGCGAAGCTTGACGGCGACAGCGACGACCCGATTGAGGACGAAATGAGCTTCACTTTCGAGGATTACGATTACATCAACAAGTTTAATTAACAGGAGGATTTTATGGGTAAACTTCAGGATTTTCTTATAAAAAATACCATTGAGAACGCGGTAACAACCGAGGTTAACATCAAGCCGTTTCCGTTCCCGTTTGTCGTTAAGGCAATCACCGAGGCAGAGAACAAGGCTATCCGCAAGACCTGTCAGACAACCGAATTTAACAAAAAAACGCGCCAGAAAGAACTTCGCACGGATACCGACGCTTATCTTGCAAAGCTTGTTGTCGCGTGTACGGTTGACCCGTGTTTTAAGGACGCGGAGCTTCAGGAGCATTACGGCGTTATGGGCGCGGAGGCGCTGGTTGAGAAAATGCTCGCGCCCGGTCAGTACGCGCAGCTTCTTCAGGCTGTCAACGATATCAACGCGTTTGATGTTGATATGGAGGAGCTTGTGGACGAAGCAAAAAACTGATTGAGAACGGGGACGCCGAGAGTAATTATGCTCACTATGCTCTTCACAAGATGAACATTCTCCCGAACGTTTTGCTTAATCTGCCCGTGCGGGAGAGAGCGTTCCTGTTCGCAAGCATTGATTTGCAGATTGCAGCCGAAAAGCGCGCGCACGACAAGCTGAAACGATAGCAAAGGGGTGATTATACGGCGACAATTTCTTCGACAATCTCGCTTCACGACAATATGACGGCTGTTCTCAACCGTCAGGCAAGCGCGGCAAACACGCTTGTAAATCGCTTTCGCGAGGTTGACAGAGCGACTGATAACTTTGATTTACCGTCGCAGTGGATAGCCGCAAACAGCACTCTCGGCGAAATGACGGGTTATCTCGGACGAATGGTCACGCTTATGCAGGAGAATAACTCGCAGCTCAACACCATAAACGAGGGCTTCAGAGAACTTCGAAATCAAACAAAAGGCGCGGCAAGCGGCGCGGACGGATTGCTTTCTGTGCTGAAAAAGGGCGCTATGGCAATCGGCGGCGCTGCGGGAACAAAGAAAGTGTTTGATTTGTCCGATACCCTCACTTCCACGACCGCCCGGCTTGAAATGATGAATGACGGAATGCAGAAAACAAGCGAGCTTTCCAAGAAGATTTTTCAGTCGGCTCAGAGGTCGCGCGGCGAGTATCAGGCAACTGCCGACGCGGTTGCAAAGCTCGGAACGATGGCGGGGGACGCGTTTTCGAGCAATGACGAGGTTATCGGCTTTGTCGAGCAGTTAAACAAGAAATTCACCATTGCGGGAACATCTTCCGCGGGCAAAGACGCGGCTATGCTTCAGCTTACTCAGGCAATGGGTTCGGGCGTTCTTCGCGGCGAGGAGTTTAACTCAATCCTCGAACAAGCCCCGAATATCATTCAGACGATAGCGGAGGAAATGGGCGTTCCGAAAGGACAGCTCAAGGATATGGCGGCGCAGGGTCTTGTTACCGCAGATATTGTCAAGAACGCTATTCTCGGCGCTGCGGGTGAAACGGACGCCGCGTTTGAAAGTATGCCGAAAACAATGGAACAGAGCTGGACTTCGTTCAAGAACCAAGCGCTTATGTCGTTTCAGCCCGTGCTTGAAAAAATCAACGAAATGGTTAACAGCGAAACGTTCCAAACGGCGATTGACGATGTTGCAAACGCGCTCGCTGTCGGCGCGGATATCGCTCTGAATATGCTCAATGTTCTCGGCGGCGCTATATCTTTCGTTTCGGAAAACTGGGCTTCGTTCGCGCCGATAATCCTAGGAGTAGCCGCAGCGCTGCTTGTCGCAAAGGCGGTTCAGGCTATCTACAACTTCACGCTTGCCGCTTGTCCGGTAACGTGGATTGTGATTGCGATAATCACGCTGATAGCCGCAATTTATTCCGTCTGCCAAAGCATAGCGAAATTCACGGGCATTGCAAACAGCGGCTTCGGCGTGATTTGCGGCGGAGTTATGGTGGTAATAGGTTTCTTTAAGAACCTCGGTTTGGCGGTCGCGAATATCGCGCTCGGTATCTGGGAAGCGATGTGCGCGTGCGGCGAGAACATCTGGGCGGTTTTTCACAACGTTTTCTGCGATTTGCAGTGGCTTTGGTATGGGTTTCTGAAGGTTGTAATGGACGTTGTAAAGGGCGTTTGCGATGTACTGAACTTCATTCCGTTCGTCAATATCGACACAAGCGGGCTTGTCGCGGCTTCGCAGGATTACGCGAACAAGCAGGCGGAAGCGCAGAACAACAAAACCGCTTACAAAGACATCGGCGAAGCGTTCAACAAAGGCGCAAGCACGTTTGACGCGTTTTCGGACGGTTGGGTTGAGGACGCGTTTCAGTCGGGCGCGGCTTGGGGCGACGGCGTTGTGGACGGCATTAACTCTATGTTGGACGGTTTCGGCAATGACGTCGATACAAGCGGGCTTACGGGCGATATAAAAAACGCTCCCGCAGGCACGGCGGACGACCCCATTCACACAAACGTTGACAATGACATCAACATCGCGGACGAGGATTTGCAGCTTATGCGAGATGTCGCGGAAGCGCGTTACGTTCAGAATTTCGTCACGCTCACGCCGACTGTACAGGTCAGCGGCAACACAATCAACGAGAAAGTTGACGTGAATTATGTTGTGGACGAAATTGAAAACCGTCTTGCAAACGAAATCGCGGCGAGTGCGGAGGGCGTCTATGAATAACGCATACAGAATATTATTTCTGCTTGAGGACGATGAAATCGTTGAACTGCCCGTTCTTCCCGAAAAAATCACGGTCAAGACGAGCGGTCAGAGTACCGAGAAAACCGTCCTTGAGCTTGGAAACGTCAATCTTCTGAAATCGGTAAAACTGCGGACGGTCACATTCAACAGCTTTTTTCCCGCGTCAAAAATCCCGTCCGTGAGCGCGCGAAAACTTCACAATCCGCTTTGGTATGTGCAGAAAATCAAAGCCGTTATGAAAAGCAAAAAGCCGCTTCGCTTCGTGCTTATCGGCAACGATTTGGATATCAACGCGCAGATGTCGGTTGAAAGCTTCGAGTATTCCGAGAGTTACGGCGCTGTCGGTGATTTCGAGTACAAGCTTTCGCTCAAAGAGTGGGTCGACTATTCGCCGCGTAAGGTGACGATAGCGCAGAACGTTGTTGTCGCCGAGGGCAAAAAGCGTTCGGGAACGCCGCCCGCCGCGCCGAAAGATGAAAATTCCGTGAAGTATACCGTCAAGCGGGGGGACTGCTTGTGGGCGATTTGTCAGCAGAATTACGGCAACGGCAATCTTTACGCAAAGCTCTATGAAGCGAACAAGGCGGTTATGGACGCGAAAAACAAAGGTACGGGCAACCCGAAATACACGATTTATGTCGGCGAGGTACTCACCTTGCCGCCGAAGGAGAAGTTATGATTGAAGTGATTTATCAGAACTCGGAGAGCGGCGAAGCGCACGATATCACAACAATCATTACTTCCGCAAAGCTTAAAACCGTCCGCAGAGGTTCGGCGGGGTGTTTGTCGTTATCGGTTCTGCCGTCGGAAGTCAAGTGGGTACACGGCGGCATTTTGCGCGTGAAATCGGGCGAAAACGGCTTGTTTTACGGCTATGTGTTCAAGGTCAAGCGCAAGTCGGACGGCACCGCGGATATAACCGCTTACGACCAGCTTCGTTACCTCAAGAACAAGAACACCTACGTTTTCACGAACGTAAAAGCCTCGGCGATTATCCGTGAAATTTTCGAGGACTTCAAGCTGAAATTCGCCGAAATTCCCGACACGAGCTACGTTATCCCGTCAATGGTTGAGGACGGCACGGAGCTGTTCGACATCATTCTGAAAGCGCTTGATTATACGCTGATAAACACGGGCAAAATGTTCTTCTTATGGGACAATTTCGGCGTTCTCACGGTTTCCGAGGTATCGGAGCGAAAGCTTGACTTTATGCTCGGCGACGGCAGTTTGGCAACCGATTACAACTATGAAAGCAGCATTGACGGTGAAACCTACAACCAAATCAAGCTCGTCCGCGACAACAAGGACACGGGCAAGCGCGACCTCTATCTTTTCAAGGACAGCGGGAATATTTCGCGCTGGGGGCTTTTGCAGTACTTTGAAAAAGTGGACGAAAATATGAACGCGGCGCAGATTTCAAAGCGCGGAGAACAGCTTCTCGAACTTCATAACAAGCCCGTTCAGTCGTTTTCAGTTGACGGAATATCGGACTTGCGCGTGCGCGGCGGGAGTATGATTTTCATGAGTATCAAAGCGCTCGGCAAAAATCAATTTTACCTTATCGAGGAAGCCGAACACGACCTTCTCGGCGGCACAATGAAGCTGAAATTAAAGGCGGTGTGAAATGTTATCGGAACAGTTGAAGAAAATCGCGAAAAGCGCAGGCGAAGCCGATGTTCCCTGCACGTTTTTATTCGGGACAGTGGTTTCGACAGCACCTCTTAAAGTGCGCGTTGACAATCGTTTTACAATTGAAGGCGCGGCTCTCGTCACGCTCAAATCGCAGTCAAACGGCGAGTTCAACACCCACACGCACAAGGTCAAGGTTTCGGGTGTTGAGTACACGACAGAAACGGAAAAGCAGCAGTATCTCGGTTTTCGGACGGGCGACAAACTCGCTCTTTTGCGGCAGCGCGGCGGTCAGAAATATCTCGTCTTGGGGGTGATTGAGTGATACCGACAGCGCCATATTCGGCGGATATCGAGAGCGTTTCTCCGAAAGAACAGCCCTCGCGTACTTACCGTCTTAAACCGAACGGAAAGCGCATAATCGGCTTTACGGACGGCTTGGACGCGATGAAACAGGCGGCGCTTCTGATACTCAACACCGAGCGTTTTCGGCACGAAATCTACTCGTGGAACTACGGAAACGAGCTTAACAAAACAATCGGCGAGGATTTCGGTCTTGCGCAAAGCAACGTAAAGCGTTATATCAAAGAAGCTCTGTTGCAGGACGAACGTATAACCGATGTTGACGAGTTCGTTTTCGACAAAACAGAGCGGAACACGCTGAATGTATCGTTCACCGTTTACACAATTTTCGGTGAATATCAAACAGAGGTGAAAATATGACTTATGAAGCGATTTTGAAGCGAATGTTGGCGAATGTTCCCGATGACGTTGACAAACGCGAGGGCAGCATAATTTATGACGCGCTTGCGCCTTGTGCGTCGGAGCTTGCGAAAATGTACATTGACATCGAGCAGTACCGCGAGGAAAGCTATGCTGAAACTGCAAGCCGCGAGTTCTTGATAAAGCGCGCGGCGGAGCGCGGATTAACGCCGAGAGCCGCGACAAGAGCGATTTTGTCCGCAGAATTCAACGTTTTTGTACCGATAGGCTCGCGGTTCTCGCTTGACGGGCTGAATTATGTCGTCACCGATGAAAATGTGGTGACGTGTGAAACGGCGGGAGTTGAGGGGAACAAGCACTTCGGCGACGCGCTCCCGATTGATTTCATTGACGGTCTGGAAACGGCGAAAATCACATCGCTGTTAATCCCCGGCGAGGACGACGAGGATACCGAGGCGCTTCGCGAGCGGTATTTCGGCTCGTTCAATATCCGCGCTTTCGGCGGGAACAAAGCGGATTACATCGAGAAAATATCGGCGATAGCGGGGGTTGGCGGCGTGAAGATAACGCGCGTGTGGAACGCGGATATCAGACCCGCCGAGCTTGTCCCATCGGAGAGCGTTCTCGCGTGGTTTGAGAGCGCTTCGGGAACGCTTTCGGAAGATGTTCGGACGTGGCTCGCGTCGATAATTTCCGCTGCGAAAAGCGGTAAACTCACGGCAGGCGGCTGCGTTCTGGCGACAATCCTCAATTCCGAGTTCAATCCCGCCTCGGCGGCGCTGATTGAGCGCGTGAAGGAAACGCTCGACCCGTCCGAGAGCGCAGGCGAGGGAATGGGCGTTATCCCGATAGGACACGTTGTAACGGTGCAGAGCGCTGAGCCAGTCGAGGTTGATGTTTCTGCGAACATCACTTTTGACGAGGGTTACGGCTGGGACAATCTGCAAAACGCTATTGACAGCGCGGTTTCGGAGTATCTTCTCGAACTGCGGAAATCTTGGCAAAACGCAGGTTCGCTTATTGTCAGGATATCGCAGATTGAAACGCGTATTCTCGGCATAAAGGGCGTTGTGGACATCTCGGACGCCGCGCTGAACGGCTCTCCCGCGAACCTCACACTCGGTGCTTATGAAGTGCCTGTGTTCGGAAAGGCGGCGGCGAATGAGTAATCTTCTGGACTATCTCCCGCCGTTTTTGCGCGAATATCGCGAATTTAACGAGATTGCGAACGCTGAAGAACCCGAACTTGACGGGCTTTCGGAAAAGGCGCTGCGGGTGCTGAAAAATCAGTTTATCGAAACCGCCGACGAGGACGGTATCTCAGAATTTGAGAAAATGCTCGGCATACTGCCGTCAAAATCGGACAGCTTGGAGAGCCGCCGCGCGCGAGTTTTTTCGCGTTGGTTCACGGAGCTTCCGTACACGCTGAAAGCGTTTTTACACAAGCTTTCGGGGCTGTCGGAATACGGGAATATTGAGGTAAGCGTTGATTTCGACCACTATCTGATTGCGATTGACACGGATTTTGAATATTACGGTCAGACGGACGAAATCGAGCGACTTGTGGACTTGATGTTCCCGTGCAACATCATCGCGGAACTGAAAAATACCGTGAGGCTGAGCGCAGACGGGGAGTATAAGTTCAGCGGGGTGGTTTCCGCAACTGAAATTATCGGAATATGAGGTGAATTATGGCACAATTTTCTAAACTTATCATCACAAGCAGCGGGCGGGATTTGATTGCGAAAATCCTTGTAGACGGCGGAAAGCTGAAATTTTCGCGAGTGTGTATTTCCGAAAGCAAGATTGCCGCGGAAAATCTCGAACACTTGACGGGACTTTCCGAAGTAAAGCAGGAAAGCGCCGATTTGAACATTACAAAATCTAGCGATTCTGCGGTTGTGATAGAAGCTGAATTTGACAACAGGGAACTGACAAGCGGTCATTTTATGCGAACGCTTGGGCTGTTTGCAATGGACGGCGAAACCGAGGTGCTTTACGCGGCGGCTTCAGAGGTTTCAAGTCAGTGTTATATGCCGCCGTATAACGGAGTGACCACATCAGGCGTGTTTTTGCGGCTCGTGACAGTAGTAGGAAATGCCGACAAAGTATCGTTTGAAGCCGAGCCGGCGGGAACTGCGACCATTGCGAAGCTCAAAGATGAGATTGCTAAGCACAACACGGACAAGAACGCGCACGGCGATATGCTGAAATCAATCGGAAACATTAACACTCGTTTATATGCAATCGAGCTTGCCTGCGGTATTGAAGCAATCGCAAACCCCTTCGCCGTAACATTCGGGGACCTGTCGGGGCTGACAGTAAGCAACGGCGTTTGGAACACGTCAGATAACCGTATTGAGTTTTGAGAGGGGTGAGAAAAAATGGCGACATTACTTGGGGACAAAGCGGTCGGCGACATCGTAAAAATCCGCGAGGACGACGTAGGACAGAATTATATCATTGTACATAAAGGTAAGCCGTCTGATATGTATGATGATAGCTGCGACGGCGTTTGGGTGCTGCGGGGAGTAGGCTGCGCATCAATGAGCTGGGACGGTTTCAGTGTGGATAGCGCTGCAAATGATTATGAAAACTCCGATATCCAAACTTGGTTAAACAGTACTTTTTACAATTGTATTGATGAAAAAATACTTAGTTTTATCAATGAAGCAAAAATACCGTTTAAAAAGGGCAGGGGAAGCGCGTCAACCGGTGTGTATTCGGGTTCTAACGGCTTATCCGCAAAGATTTTCCTGCTTAGCGGCAGGGAAGTCGGTTTAACTGGTACTGCTATTCCGGCTGAGGGTGCAAAATTGGATTTTTTTGAAAGCGGTAATTCAGCGCAATCGAAACGAATTTGTTTAAGCAGCAATGGCGTCGCGGGGAATTGGAGTTTGCGGTCGCCACATACAAGCTCCACATCTGACACATGGCGGATAGACGCTGACGGAACGCCGTGCAGCTTAAACGCATATAAAGCCGGTATGGCACGTCCTGCGTTTATTCTTCCGGCTGATTTGTTGATTGATTCGGAAGGTTATGTTTCAATAAACAACGTCCCCGTTGTAACATCAGATAAAACGGGCAACCTTGGAGTTCTTGCAGACGGGATAAACGTGATTTACTCAGTCAATGACGCAGACGAGAGCGACAATCTCACGGTGGCGGAGTTCCTTGACGATACGCAGACTAAATCGTTTTCGGCAACACGAAACGAGCAGCGGACTATTTCTTACACGGGAAACGATTGGCTTAAAATTGCAAATGGTTCTCACTCTATAAAGATTTCCTGTTCGGACAGCAAAGACACGGTTGACGAGGTTATCACATTCACGCGCGACTGCAAACAGGTTTTGCTTAAACTGGAAAATCCGTTTCCTGCCGATGATGTTATTTCGGTTTGTTCGCTTACCGTTGACGGCTCAATTCCTGCGGACGCCGTGTGCAAGTATGAAGTCACGAACAATGCGCTTGACGATGAGCCTGTTTGGGAGGACTGTACAAATAAATCAAGGGCGGGATTTGGCTATGTGTTCAAAAACAAGACCGCCGAAAACGGTTTCGCGTTTAATTTCCGTGTGACAATCTCGCGCGGCGAAAGCGGTTCGGGCGGCTATATCACGAGTATTTCGGGAGGGTTTGAGTAATGGTTTTGTGGTTTAAACAGAGCGTTAAAAAGCGCAATGAGCAGAAAGCAAACGAGCAGAATTCGAAGGACCAACTTGCCGCAGTGCAGGACGCGTTATGCGAAATGGACGAAGCCAACGCCGAGCGTTTCGCGGCAATCGAGGACGCGCTCTGCGATATTGACGCTGGCGTTGCAGAATAAATGACGAGGAGGTAAACACAATGAAAATGAATGAAATCTGGGCAAACAGGCTGATTGCGGGAACGCAGTCGTGGGAAAAGTGCGTTAAGACCGGGCGCGCAATGGCGGTCAAGGCAATTTTACAGGAAAAAGTTGTCGGCGGTAAAATCACGGCGGAGGATTATGAGAGGATAACTGGTGAGGAGTTCGCAGGAGGTAACTGATGGACAGCACGATAATAGTCGCGCTAATCGGGGGCGGGTTCACGGTAATTAATATCATAGTTACAAGTATGATTACCCGCAAGAAAAAACTCTCGGAGCGGGAGAAAAACATTGAAAACGGCTTGCGGTCGCTTCTCCGTGCCGAAATCATTCGGTCGCACGAGAAGTATATGGACAGAGAATACTGCCCTGTATACGCGCGTGAAGCGCTTACAAGGATATACGAGAGCTATCACGCTCTCGGCGGAAACGGAACAATGACAGAGCTGTATAAACAGGTTATGGCTCTGCCGACAGACAAGGAGGTACACAATGACTAACGGAATGAATTTCGGGCAGGCTATCGAGGCTCTGAAACAGGGCAAGAAAGTTGCACGCGAGGGTTGGAACGGCAAGAATATGCATTTGGAACTCCAGCGTCCCGATGAACACAGCAAAATGACTCTGCCGTATATCTATATGTTTACGGCACAGGGTGACAATGTTCCTTGGCTTGCTAGTCAGACAGATATGCTTGCAGAGGATTGGACTATCGTTGAATGAGGAGGAAAAGACTATGAAAATTGATTGGAAAAGAAAGCTGACGAGCAGAAAGCTGTGGATTTCGGTTGCAGGATTTGTCGCGGGCTTAATCGTGATTTTCGGCGGTTCGCAGGAGAACGCGGACAAGGTTTCCGGCGCGATTTTATCGGGCGCTGCCGTTGTCGGGTACGTCCTCGGCGAGGGGCTTGCGGACGGCGCGAATAAAAAGGACGGTGACGAGTAATGTCGTACACGAACAGTCCGCTCGTAAATTTCACGCAGATTTCGCCGCACAGACAGCCGCGTAACCACAAAATCGACACGATAACGATACATTGCGTTGTCGGTCAGTGCAACGTAGAACCGCTTGGGGAGCTATTTCAGACGAAAGCCGCGAGCAGTAATTACGGTATCGGCAAGGACGGCAGGATTGCGATGTTCGTTGAGGAAAAGGACCGCTCGTACTGCTCGTCAAGCGCGGCGAACGACAACCGCGCAATCACAATCGAGTGCGCGAGTGACACCAAAGAGCCGTTCGCCGTCAACGACAAGGTTTACGCGGCGCTCATTGATTTGCTTGTTGATATCTGCAATCGAAACGGTATCCCGAAGCTGCTCTGGCGCGCGGACAAGTCGCTTATCGGTCAGGTCGACAAGCAGAATATGACCGTTCACCGCTGGTTTCATCCGGGCAAGTCTTGCCCCGGTACGTTTTTGTATGAGCGTATGGGGAAGATTGCCGATGATGTCAACAAACGGCTTTGTACTGTCGAAAATGGCAAGCTGTACCGCGTACAGATAGGCGCGTTCTCGAGCCGCGAGAACGCTGAGAATTACCTCGAAAAAGCGCGGGAAGCGGGATTGAACGGATTTGTAGTTGAGGTTGAGCAGTCCGCCGAACCGAAGCAGCCCGAAATTACGGTCGGGAGCAGCGTTCGCGTGAAGTCCGGCGCTAAGACTTACAACGGCGGGAAGCTCGCAAGTTTTGTCTTTAATCGCGTTCACACCGTCAAGGAAATCAAGGGCGACCGCGCGGTAATAACCTACGCAGGCGCGATTGTCGCAGCCATTAATGTTCGAGATTTAGAGATAGCTGAATAATGAAATTGCCGTCCGAGGGTTTTCCTTGGGCGGCTACTTTTTTATGCGGTTAGTTGAGATTATATCTTCCTAGTTCAAATAGTAATCCAGAATAGAACAGAAGTTCTTTGTTATCTGTTATGTATATAGGTGTACCAGTTGACTTGTCAATAAAATCATTTCCATCAAAACGTGTTTCATCATAAATATTTGTGAAATCATGTGTTTCCGTTATAATCGTTTTCCCACAATTTATATATCGAGCGGCAAATTGAGAATGATTACCGCCGTAACAAACTATAAAATTCATAGGAAATAGATGGTAGTTCAAAATATTACTACTATAACTGACTCCATCAAAAGAATCCTTATTGCTAAAATAATCTATATTATCTATTATTCTTTCTCCATTCCAAGGATTTAACAATATTGGAAAAGATTTTATTCCAATAATCTTTGTATCTGTATTTTTCTTTGCTTTTTTACCAAAATAGCATTCTATTTTTTTATAAATAATGTCTATTTCTGAATTATTTGTGACATTTTGTCCCTTTGTTAGTGCTTCTACGGCTTCATTATAATTTAGATACTCAACAATTATTCCAATGATATAATTTGCTACTTCCTTTTTGTCATATCCCATATTATTATTGTTTATACATTCTAAACACTTTTCAAGTAGCTCTTTTCTGTTTGTTTGATTTTTGCGGCTCTTACAAAAGATTTGTTTAAATAATTTTAGATGTTTCATAAAGTAGTCCTTTCATATTAAGTATATAAGAAAAAAGCCAAGCAACTGCTCGGCTTTTGACGCCTACTGTAAATCAAATGAATGATGTTCCAGCAAGTGATTATCCTAACAAATAACATTATACCACATCATTCTTCAATTTGCAAGAGGTTTTATAAAAAAATTGCAAGAAGGAGGATGGTAATCTATGTGGATTTATACTGCATATGTTACTCAGAAAGACGGAACTCGCGTCTATGCCAGAGACTATGGCAAACGTGCTTTCCGTATTTGGGTTGATAAAAACACAAAGAAAAAGTAACATAACTTGAGTATAACTGGGCTGGGGTTGTACTTGATATGTTTACATGCCCTCCCTCGGTGCTATGTTCAGTAACACCGGGGGAGTATTTCTTTTTATGTGTATAATCATCTCCGTCCCAATGAAGACGCGATTTATATCATATTGGATGCTTGTGGAAAACATATAAGGAATTTTTGTGATGACAAAATCGTATAACCCATTGTCATACAAAGAGCCTGTTTGCCGCAGGCCTTGCACTTGTGGAACGGCTTGTCGAGGTTGTAGGCGACGCGGGGAAGATAGCCGAGGTCCTCAAGCAGCGTGAACAGCGGGAAAAAAATCGCCATCGGCGGCAGCATTACCGATACTACCCACGCAAGCACGCGATATGCCCCGTCAATGACAACTCCGCGAAGCCATTCGGGCGCGTTAAGCCGCACAAACAGCTCCGAGAGCCTGTCGCCGAGCGCGAAAAGCCCTGCGCTGAGCCATTCCGACGGATAATTCGCGCCGATAATCGTTATCCAGAATACAACCAGCAGCGCCAAAATCATAATCGGAAAACCAAGCGCCCTGCTTGTGAGCAGCTTGTCGATTTTCGGGATTTTTTTCGGGGGCTGCGAAACCGCTCCTTGAGCCGCTTCCGCAGCGTTTTTCAGGATACAGGACGTGATTTTGTCCGAGAGCATATCCGACGTTATTCCCGCAGCCGCGAGAATTGTCCGCGCGCGTTCAACCGCCAAATTCAGCTTATCCGTAAAAAATTCTTCTCCAAAGCAGTTTTTCAGCTCGTTTCTGAACGAATTATCGCTGTCAATCAGCATAAGCGCAAGCCGCCGCGCGGGTACTTTCGCGGAGTAACGTTCGTCAATTTCACACTCAACTTCCGAAATCGCCTTTTCAATCGGCGCGGAATAGCTCAGCCTGCGCGGATTTGGCGTTATCTTGCCCGAACAAATTCCGTCAAGCTTCTCCGTGAGCGTAAAAAGCGTTTTTTTCTTGTGAGCCGACGTTCCCGCAACAGGCACGCCAAGCCGCTTCTCAAGCAGTTCAAGGTCGATTTTTATACCCGCGCGCTTAGCCTCGTCGAGAAGGTTTACGCATACGACTGTTTTCGGGAATATCTCCATAACCTGAAGCGCAAGGTTCAGACTGCGTTCAAGGCAGGTCGCGTCGCACACGACAACAACCGCGTCCGCGCCTCCGAAACAGATAAAATTCCGCGCAACTTCTTCCTCGGCGGAATGCGCGAGAAGGGAATACGTCCCAGGAATGTCAACCAGAACATACCCGAAATTCTCCGTTCTGCAAAAGCCTTGTGCGGAAGAAACCGTCTTTCCGGGCCAGTTTCCCGTATGCTGATGAAGTCCCGTAAGCGCGTTAAACAGGGTGCTTTTCCCGACGTTCGGGTTACCCGCAACCGCTATTATTTTATCGTCCGTGGAATGTTTTTTCACGACAAGACCGCTGTCTTTAGCGCAAATTCCCGTTGATGACGCAGTAAGTCCCATTCAAATCCCCCTTACGATAACGCTGCGCGCGTCTGCGGCGCGGATTGCGATTACGGCGCCGCAAATGAGGTATGCCGAGGGGTCGCCGAGCGGACTTTTCCCGACGCATCTTACGACGGCGTTTTCGCAAAGTCCCAAATCAAGCAGTCTGCGGCGCATTGAACCGTGTATGTTAAGCTGTTTTACAACGGCGTCGTCGCCGATTTTCATATCTGATAAAACGTTTGTCTGAGCCATATTTTCACCTGATTTCATCGGGTAACACCGCGAAGTTTTCGGCTTCGCCTTTTTCATTCACTCGCTTGATTTGCGCGATTGAACGAAAATAATTATGCGGTGTTGCCATAGTTTTTTACAATTCATTATATGAGCTTTTGTAAATCCGGTGAAACTTTTTTCAAAAAGAAAAAGCAGCCCGAAGGCTGCCGATAATGTTTATTTCCGATAACTCAAGCCGCGTTCTCATAATTGAGCGCTTCAGTTGAATACCCCGCTTCTTCAATAAAATCGAGAATATCGGGCGCTGCGAAATAATGCGCCGCCCCAACCACCATAAAGACTTTTTCTCCGTTTTTAAGCGCTTTCACGGCGTATTCAGCCATCTTTTTCTGACGGTTTGCGTACATCGCGGCGAAATAGCGGGCGTAATCTTCGGCATACTCATCGGAAACTCTGCCGCCCGAAAGCATCGTTTCGATAAGGAAGGAATTGTTCGTGCTCCACGCGAGATAAAGCGTTTTATTCTGCGCGATAAGCTGCTCGTAAGGCACGGAAACCGAACTTTTGAGCGAGAAAATCTGAAATTCACGCGATTGCCCCGCGTTGATTTTGTACTGTTCCTCGGCGGTTTCAAGCTCGAAAATCTTCTTGCCTTTTTCCTTTGCAATCGTCAGAATTTCGCGGTCCGTGCCGTATTTCGTTTCATATCCCGCGTCGATTGCGGATTTTTGCGAAAGCGTAATGCTCCACATTGCGGGAACGTACCTGTTGAGATTGTCCGTTTTAATTCCGCGTTCGGTGAAATAACGCTTTATTTCGGTGTAATCATCTCCCATAAATTCAGCCGCAGAGCCGCACTCGAACACTTTCATCGCCTCGTTAACCTCGTCGCGCTTATTTTCAAGCTCAATCAGGTCAATCTCACAGGCAACCGTTTCACATTCGTCCAGCGCGCTGTATATTTCATCGGGATAAACCGTGTTCGGAAGCCCGACGTGCATTGAACCGAGCATATAAACCACGCCGCCGGTCGCTTCGTCGCGGACGGTGAAAAACGGCGGATTGACGTAGTTTTTGGGGACGTTTTTGCAGCCTCCGAGAGTGAAAATAAGCGCCAGCGCCGCTATTATCGCAATAATTCTTCTCATATCAGAAACCTCTGTTTTCCGTGATAATTCTGCCGCCTATCTCAAAAGTCGGACCTTTCTGCCACAAAAACGGCGTGAGGATAATCTCAAAGCCGCCGCCCGCGCCGCACATATAGTCTGCGGGTCTGCCTTTCGGAAGTCCGCAGCCGCACAGCAGGTTTGTGATAACGCCGGCGTGCGTGACAACGGCGGCGTTTTCGATATCCGCGTTCATCATATCGGTGAACACCGCGTCAAGCCCCTCGATACACCGAAGCGTGAAATCGCCGTACTTCTCGCCGTTCGGTGGAGCGGACTCCGCGCCGCCTCTCAGCCAATCGGAATACTCGCGTAAATCCTGAAGCTGAGCCTGCGTTTTCCCCTCAAAATCGCCGAAATTCATCTCGGAAAGCTCGTCCACAATCATCAGCTTGTTGTCGGGGTAAATAATTTCAGCGGTTTCAAGACAGCGTTCAAGCGGCGAAGAATAGACTTTCTGCACGTCGGGATAAACTCTGTCCGCGCAGTACGACTCAATCTGCCGCCGTCCCTCCGGACACAGCGAAAGATTTGTCTGACCTATGTATCTTCCGTCAAGATTTCCCTGCGTTATTCCGTGCCTGATGAGGTATATATAGTAGTTTTTCATTGCTGTTCCTCCATATATCTTGTACCGTTGTGAGATATGCCCATTGGGCTGTCGAAAATTTGTTTATTATGCCGCTTTACAAATCGGAATAAATATAATATAATATACTTTACGATAATAATTTGTTTGGAGCGTTTTTATGAACAAGGATTTCCCCAGAATATTAAAATTATTGCGAAAAGAGCGTGGAATACGTCAGAAAGAGGCTGCCGACAGCCTTGGCGTTGCGCAGGCGCTTTTGTCGCACTATGAAAACGGAAAGCGCGAGTGCGGGCTTGATTTTCTCATTCAGGCAGCCGATTTTTACGGCGTTTCCGCGGATTATCTTCTGGGCAGGACAAGCTCGCGAAGCGGAACGGTCGTCACCGAAAACGAGCTTCCCGAAAGCGCTGTTTCGGAGAGCTTTGACGGTTCTCTTGAGGAAACCGGTACGTTTCTGCGGAAAAAGCTTGTTACAAATTCGCTTGAAATCATATTTTCGCTCTTGATGAAAGCCAAGAACAAGCGGCTCGCAAAGGCTGTCAGCTCGTATCTTCTGACGTCAACCTACCGCGCTTACCGAATGGTTTACAGCGCGGGCGGCGAGAACGATGAAAACAGCTTTGCCGTTTCGGCTGAGGCGGCTTCGGGGAAATCCGCCGCGAGGCTTGCGCTCGACGACGTTGAGGCGAGGGAAGCGGCGCTTGACGGCACGGCTGACGAGCGCATTACAAATTCACGCGTCGAGAGCGATTATCCGCGTCAGTGCGCGGCGCTTTTCTCGGTTATCAGCAACGTTGAGCGCGACCTTGAAAAGCTTTGATTATTCGTCGGCGATGTTGTTTTCGAGGATAAAGCGCTCGTTTTCGCGCCAGTTTTCCTTTACCTTGACGAAAATCTGAAGATTGACCTTGACGCCGAGCAAATCTTCGATATCCTTTCGCGCGAGCGTTCCGATAGTTTTAAGCTTTTCGCCGTCCTTGCCGATAATCATACCCTTATGGGAATTTTTTTCGCAAATGATAACCGCGCCGAGGTCGATGATTTCGGCGCCTTTTTTGTTGACGCGCTGAGAAAACTGCTCGATTTCAACGGCCGTTCCGTGAGGGATTTCGTCGTGCATTGTCCAGAGCAGCTTTTCGCGGATAATTTCGCCGCAGAGGAAGCGTTCGGTGCGGTCGGTTGCGATATCGTCGGGGAAGAAGTGCTCGCCCTCTACGGCGAATTTTTCGAGAACGGGCAGGATTTTGTCCGTATTTATTCTGTTTTTCACGCTTACGGGAATGATTTCCTCGAAGTCGTAAAGCTCGCTGTACTGCGCGATTGCGGGTAAAACGGCGCTTTTTGACTTGAGCAGGTCGATTTTGTTGAGAATAAGCACAACCTGCGTTCCGCGCTCCGCAAACGAGCGTATCAGCTCCTGTTCAACGGGCGAAATTTTCTTCGTAACGTCCGCCATAAGTATCGCGCAGTCCACGTCGTCAACGCTTGTCCTCACCGACTTCACCATATGCTCGGCAAGCTTTGTTTTTGGGCGGAGAAAGCCGGGCGTGTCGATAAACACAAACTGCGTGTCGCCCTTTGTGAGAACGCCGTTTATGCGGTTTCGCGTTGTCTGCGGTTTTTCGCTGACGATTGAGATTTTCTCGCCGACAAGAAAGTTAGTAAGCGAGGATTTCCCGACGTTCGGTCTGCCCGTGATTGCGATAAATGCGTTTTTAGTCATTGTTTTCTCCCTTGATTTTATACACAGTTCTGAAATAAACCGATTTTTCCATTGCCTTTGTGACGATAACGATACATCTCGGTATCATCTGTTCGTTCGCGAGAATAACGTAGTCGCCTTTCGCATAGCCGTTGTTCGGAAGCTCGGCGCGTTTTCCGCGGAGAACCGTTTTAAGCTGCTCGCGCGTGAGCGTAAGCACGGAAAAAGCCGCGTTTTCGCCGATTTCGGGATTTTTCTCGCGGATAAAATCCTCGCGTATCTCGCGGATTTTACGTTTAACAAACGCCTCGTACAAATCGGGGCGCTTTTTTTTCGTGACCTCAACCGACATCTTTTCCTGCCACTCGCGAACGCTTTTGTGGTCGCCCGAAATCAATGTTTCGGGAACGCGCCGTCCGCGCCATTCTTCGGGTCTGGAGTACTGTGGGAACTCAAGAAGCCCGTTGTAGTGGCTTTCGATGCTGTAAGCGTCCTCGTTCGGGAGAACGCCTTTCTGAAGCCTTGCCACGGCGTCCGTGATAATCAGCGCGGGAAGCTCACCGCCTGTGAGAACGTAGTCGCCAACGGATATTTCCTCGGCCTCAAGCTCTTCAAGAACGCGCTCGTCAACGCCCTCATAATGCCCGCAAATCAAAATAAGACTTTCCTCGCGCGCAAGCTCCGCGATTTTTTTCTGCGTGAGCGTTTCACCTTTCGGCGAGAGGTAGATTACGCGCGATTTCGCATTAATCCGCGCCTTTATCGCCTCTACGCAGTCAAAAATCGGCTGCGCCTGCATAACCATTCCCGTGCCGCCGCCGTAAGGCTTGTCGTCAACGTTTCTGTGCTTGTTTTCGGTGTAATCGCGGATATTGTGCGCGTAAACCTCGATAAAACCGTTCTTAATCCCGCGTCCCAGAACGCTTTCCGTGAACACGTTTTCGCACATTTCGGGAAAGAGCGTTGCAATATCAATCCTCATCAAACAGCCCCTCAAGCGGCTTTATCAGCATTTCTCCCGCGCCGAGGTCGATTTTCTTCACAACCTCGTCTATGCACGGGAACATAAGCTCCGCGCCGTTTTCTTTCTTGATTGAATAAACGTCGGTCGCTCCGTTCTGATAAACGTCCGAGATTTTTCCGTAAACCTCGCCGCTGTCGATATCCTTGACCGTAAGCCCGATTATGTCCTGAATATAGTAAACTCCGTCGGGAAGCTCCAAGTCGTCGCGGTTCATATAAAGCGTCTTTCCGACAAGCTTCTGCGCCGCTTCAACCGTATCAATGCCCTCAAACTTCATTATTACAACATTTTTGTGCGGATAAGCGCGGGTGATTTCAACGGGATTTCCGCCGTTTTTGTCAAGATAAAGCTCCTCAAATTCACACAAAAGCTCCGCCGAATCGCAGTAATACTGACAGCGCACTTCGCCGCGTATTCCGTGAGTGGCAACGATTTTTGCCGTTTCAAGATACTGTTTCATATCGCTCAATTCTCCGATTTTCCTTTTTTCTTATTCACAACAAGCTTAACCGCCTGAATACAGGATTTGAAGTTCAGCGCGGCAATTATAACGAAAATAACCGCGTTTATCACGTTCTGCCAAGCGCCGTAGGGCAGGAACATTATCGACATAGCCATTATAACAAGAAGCGTCATATTAACGCCGATTTTCGCCCAGTAAACCTTCATATAAAGCAATTTTTTCGTGTCGATTATACGATAAACGAACACTATTATATAGCTTGCGAGCGTTGCGACAGCCGCGCCCGAAATTTTCATGGTCGGGATTAGAATTAAGTTTAGGACGATATTTGCGGCGGCGCCTATCGACGAGGAAATAAGCGAGTGAGTCGTTTTGTTGGAAGCTTCGTAGATACTCGCGAGGAAGTTGCTGAAGCTCTGGAAAACAACCGCTCCGAGCAGAATAGGAACGTAAAAATACGATTCCGCGAAGCTCTCCGCCACGAAAAACGGTATAATCAGCGGTCTGAGGATAAGCATTATTCCCGCGCTTGCGAGGAACATAACCGTCTGCATCATACTGAAGATATTCGAGTAGAAATTTGAAACCGTGCGGGAATTTCGCTCCGTAATCGCGGATATTCGCCAAGCCTGCGAGAAAATTCCCACGACGACTGTGGCGAGGTTCGGGAACTTATAGGCGATTCCGTACAGTCCGTTTGCTTCGCTGCCGAGAAACGCCGTTACCATAAAGCCGTCCGAGGTGTTGATTATCCACCACATAATCATCGTCGGCATAAGCGGAATACTGTATTTCAGCATCGCTCCGCGCAGCACCGGGTCGTTTCTGACGGGGCGGTATTCCTTAAACAGCTTCGTTGTGACATTCAGGAATATTACTGAAGTGAAATCGCCCAGAACAACCGCGAAAACGTATCCGGCAATTCCAAGCTTGAATATTCCCATAAACACAAGGCTGTAAATTATCATAGAAACGGTTGTAACGATACCGTCGATTGCATAAATCGTGACCGAGTGCCTTGCGCGGACGTAAATCGCGCAGATTTCCTTGACGGCGCCCATAAAGACGTAGATGAAAACAAGCCATTCGTAGCCTTTCAGCATAGGAATAAGCCCGATAAGCGGCGTAACCACCGCGAAAATCACCATTCCGATTACCGCGACGTTTATACCTATTGAAAATACGCCTTTTCCGTCGTTCTTTTTCTCAAGGGCAAAGCGAAGCACGCCGTCCGCGATAGACAGCGTAAATACAGATATGAAGATAGAAGCGGCGTTTATGATGTTTGTGAGGTCGCCGTAAGCCGCCTTATCGAGCATACTTGTGTAGAAATTCAGCATTACATACACAAGCATCTTCGAGCCGAACTGACCTATGCCGAGTACTATTATATTACCCGCGAGAGTTCGGTACTTGTTGTTACTCATCTGTTTTTGTCCCAATTTATCTTTTGTCCTTAAAGAATTCCGAGAGGATTTCGCCGCATCTTTCTTTCAGCACGCGGCTTCTAACCATCGGTATATGCGTGAATTTCTCGTCAAACAGCGCCGCGACCGAAGCGCACGCGCCGTTTTTATCGTCGAACGCGCCGTAAACGAGCCGTTTCAGTCCCGCGTTCATCACGGCTCCTGCGCACATCGGGCAGGGTTCGAGTGTGACGTAGAGCGTGCAGCCTGAAAGCCGCCTGTTTTTGAGCGTTTTCGCGGCGTTTTCAATAGCGATAACCTCCGCGTGGGCTGTCGGGGATTGAAGCTCCTCGCGGCGGTTGAAACCCTCGCCGATTATTGCGCCGTCCTTATCCACGACAATCGCGCCGACGGGTATTTCGCCGCGCGAAGCCGCTTCCCGCGCAAGTGAAAGCGCTTTTTCCATATATTCCTCGTCCGTGAGCGGAACGGACTTTACGTTTTCGCTCATTTTTCAGGATATTCTTCCGCTGCGTGCGGGACAGCCGCCTTTCGCCTGTCGAACAGCTTTTCGATAAGCCCGCCGCAGAGCTGAACGCCGATTGTAAGCGCCGCCCAGATAATGTTATAGAGCAGAATGTTGATTTCGTTGAACATATCGTACTTCGAGAATATCATAAACACAAGCGCCAGCAGAACGCCGAGAGAAACCCCGAAAAGCTGCATAATGCTGCCGATAGTGACGCGCGAACGGATAGATTTCGCCGCTTTAATCGCGCCTGTAAACGCCGTGAGCGTTCCGTCGCAGCAAAGCGCCGCGCAGCCGCGGGAGGTGAATTTCGTGTGATTGTTGAAGCAGTCGTGGTTCTCGAACGGGATAATTCTGACGGTTCTCTCGTCGATATTGAACAAATCCGCGACAAACGAGCTTGTAATCATACCGTCAACCGTCTTTATAATAAGTGAAACGCCGCGTTCCGCGAAGTCGTCGACGCACGCCTGAACCTCTTTTTCCGCCTTAACCGCTGCGAAGAACAGCAGGCAAACCTCGCCGCCGACCGCGAGATAAATAACCTCGTCGTCGTTGACGTTCGCCGCCATTTCCTTTTTGACGTTCGGAACGGATATTTCGTGCGCTTTCATATGAGCGCGGTTGCCGAGAAGCACGCGTCTGCGGTCAATCCAGCCCATAACGCCGAGATTATTCTCGTAAACAATTCCGCTTACGGGCTTGAGAAGTTCCTGCTTGTAGCCGAGCATATTGAAGAACGCGTCCGACATCACGCTGTCCGCGCTTACGGCAAGGCTCGCCGCATAGATTATCGCCTCGTCGACGTTAACTCTGCCCTCGCCGCGGTTTCTGGGCTTATTATAGCCGCAGATATTGGTTATCTTGATTGCGCTGGGCGGGAAAAGCGTTTTCGCGTCGAGAAGAACGGCGTTCGTTTCGCTGAATTCCTCAACCGCGCCATAGCCGAGAAGCGCAAATTTCTTGGATTTGCCTTTATTTGCCGCCGCGAGAAGCTGAACCGTGACTATCATCGAGCAGGAGAACGCCGCCGCAAGGCAGAGAATTGCCGTCATAACGGTAACTCCCCACGAGAGCTTGTTGAGCATAACCTTATCCCACGGTATATTTTTCACCGCGCCGCCGTCCTCGACAAAAAACGCGACAACACCGCCGATTATGGAAGCGATAAGCGCAGCGACGGAGGTTTTTCCGAGAATCCTGTCGGAAGCGTCCTCGCAGTAGGTTGAAACGATGAAGTCATAGAGCATTTCGGTTTTTCTCATCGAAGCGATAACTGGAATACCCGCGGAATAGCCCTTTGCAAGCTGTTTTGCGCCGTCGTTGTCGCAGCGTTCCACGAAATATTTCGCACCCTCTTTCGATGTGAACGCGAGATTTTTCTTCGCGGTTCTGACGGTAATCAGCTTTGAAACCGTGTTAAAGCAGAGCAGACCGAGCGAAACGAGAAGATAAACGTGCGAATAGCTTCTCTGGATATATTCTCCGTAAATCAGATAGGGGATAAGCGCGAGAATTGAGAAGGTATGGGCAAACGCGCAAAGCGTATCTCCGTCGGGACGCAGCTTTGCGAGTCTTGAAAAGCCGTTTGTGATAACGGAAGAACACGCCGCGAACGAAAGAATACCGATTGTAAGGTGAGTATAGAGGTAGTTTTCGGGAGCGCGCCGCAGGTTGATTATTCCGCCGAGCGAGCCTACGTTCAGATTTGCGATATTTACGATAGCCACGAAAAGCGTTGCCGCAAACAGCGCTCCGAGTATAATCAGGCGGCTTACAAGTCCCTTTGTGGCGCGGGAAAGCCTGTCGCGGATTACGTTTTCATCGTCAAGGTCGATTTCTTCCTCGGTTTCATCATCGGCGGGAGCGGGCTTGCTTTCGGTGCGCACGTCCTCAAGCTCCTCCTCGGAGGTTTTTTCGAGAATGAAGTCCGAGATTTTCCTCATTTTCTTCTGGGCAAGCTCGTTCGCTGCCTTCATTTCCTCAAGCTTTTCATCTTTTTCCGCTTCTTCGGCAGCCGCAGCCGCTTCTTCCGCGGACTTAATCTCGTCGGGGTCCTCGCCCTCCTTGAAAAGCCCGTATTTCTGCATATTTTCCTCGGCGATTTTCTTGTTGAGCGCGTCAACAATGCTCTCGCCGACGTGAAGTTCGCCTACAATGGGCGCAGACTGCTTTCCCGCGCCCGAAAAAAGAACGTCGTCCGGTTCTTTTTTGCGCGAAACGGCGGGCTGATACTCCTTCACGCGTTCGCCGCCGTGAGCGATGCGCTTAAGGTCGTTTCCCGCGACTGTCAGCGTGTCCGTGTCGTCGCTGCCTTTGAGCATATCCTCGACTCTCTGCTTGGATTCCATAGGATTGATTAAGTCGAGCATTTCTTCCGGCGATTCCGCTTCTCTGTCCGCTTTAAGCAGAGCGCGGTTAATTTCGTCGATTTTCTGCTGTTTGCGCAGCTCCATTGTTTCCGTTGTAACGAGGTCGCCGCGCGTGTGGAAAACGATATCGTCGTCCTCGCCCGCAACGTCCGGCTTTACAAAGGCGCTGACGTGCTCCGAGAACTTATCTGCTTCCGCCGTATCCGCGGTATCCGGGTCGAACGAGCGAACCATATTCTTCTCATACAGCTTTACGTCAGCCGCGTTCCCGATATCCCGCGCAAGCCGCTCTTCATATTCGCTTTCGGTAAGCTGACGCGCGGAGAGCGTTTCGCGCTCTTCGGTAATTTTTACCGTCTTTTTCGAGTCGAACGCGCTTGAAATATCGCGTCTGAGGCGCTCTTCCGACTCTTTTTCGGTGAGCTGTTTAGCAACGGACCTGCTGCGCGTGCCGGGAATATCCGTCAAAATCTGCGTAACGCTCAAATCCTTTTCGGACGAGCGCTTGACGGGCTTTTTCTGCATACCCGTGAGAACAGGCGCGGAATTTCTTTTATCGGGGTCGTTTCTGAGCGAATCGACTTCCTTTAAAATGTCGTCAACATCATATTTTTTTGCCATATATTTTTACCTCCGTTAAGAGAGCCTTATTTTCTGTGTTTCAGGATTTCGTACATCATAATTCCCGCGGAAACGGAAGCGTTGAGGGAATTTACCTTTCCGAGCATCGGAAGCGACACGACGACGTCGCAGTTTTCTCTCACGAGCCTTGAAAGTCCGAATCCTTCCGAGCCTACCACAAGCGCCGAGGCGCCCGAAAAATCGACTTTATCGTAAGGCTCGCCGTCCGCTTCCATTCCGTAAACCCAGACGCCCCGTTTTTTGAGCTGTTTTATGGTATCGACAAGGTTCGCCACGCGGCAGATTTTAACGTAAGCCGCCGCTCCCGCCGAAGTCTTGAACACGGTCGAATTAAGCGAAGCGGAGCGCCTTTTCGGGATAATGATTCCGTCCGCGCCCGCGGCTTCGGCGGTTCTGATAATTGCGCCGAGATTGTGCGGGTCGGCGATTTCGTCCGCAATAATGATAAACGGCGGTTTTCCTTTGGATTTCGCTTCGCCGAGAATATCCTCAACCTCGCAGTAATTTCCCGCGCAAAGCTCAATTGCCGCGCCGCCGTGCTTCGGAGTGCCGCAAAGCGCCGTTAGTTTCTCGTCCGCGACCTGTTTTATCAGCACGCCGCGTTTTTTCGCCGCGTCAATAATCGCTCCGAGGCTTGCGTTTTTCTGCACGAAAAGCGAGTCGATTTCGTTTTCCGAGCGCAGCGCTTCAAGAACCGCGTTTTTTCCGTAAATAATCTGTTTTTCGTTATTATCCATAATTTTCCTTTTTTCTCATAAAATAAAATCATACATTCTTTATTATAACATATTTCAAATGATATTTCAACTGTAAAAATGTGTTCAATTTATAAAATTTCTTTAAAAATACCGCCGATTACCATTGCAATTTATACAAAAATATGGTAAACTGTTATATGGGCGAAAATGCCTGCAAAAAAATGGGCGGTGAAATAATGTGATAATCAGACCTGCGCGGGAAAACGACCTGCCTGCGCTTTTGAGAATTTACAACAGCGAGGTTGAACTCGGCGAGGCGACTCTCGACCTTAATCCGAGAACGCTTGACGAGTGGCGCGAGTGGTTTTTCGCGCACGAAACGGACGCGCACTTCATTCTTGTTGTGGAAGAAAACGTCAAGCCTGTGGGCTACGCTTCGCTTTCGGAATACAGACAAAAGGAAGCGTACTCCTCGACTGCGGAGCTTTCAGTGTATATTGACCGCGGTTTTCGGCGCAGGGGAGCGGCTTCGGCGCTTATGGAAGCGGTTCTTGCGAAAGCGCGCGCCTGCGGAAAGCTGCACAGCGTCGTTTCCGTGATAACGGCGGGAAATGAAGCGAGCGAGCGGCTTCACGCGAAATTCGGCTTCACGTTCTGCGGAACGATGCACGAGGTTGGTTTTAAGCACGGAAAATACCGCGATATTGACAATTTTGAGCTTATTTTGGGAGAGTAATTTATGTTCAGTAAGATAAACAGCGTGGGGCTTTTCGGGCTGAACGCGTTTCCCGTGACGGTTGAGGCGAGTTTTTCGGCGGGACAGCCGAATTTCGATATCGTGGGAATGCCTGATATCGCCGTTCAGGAGAGCAAGGCGAGGATACGCGCGGTTCTGGGACAGCTTAACCTGAAGCTGCTGAACGGCAGAGTTACGGTAAATCTCGCGCCCGCAAGCGTGAGGAAAATCGGCTCGATGTTCGATTTGCCGATAATGATAGCGCTGATGAAAACGGGGAACGTTATCGCGGGCGACTGCGCGGACGCGGCTTTTGTCGGCGAACTTTCGCTTGACGGCACGCTTTCTCCGATAAACGGCGCGCTTGGAATGACGATAACCGCGTCGCAGAACGGGATAAAGCGGATTTTTCTTCCTAAAGCGAATGCGAAGGAAGCGTCCGTTGCCGATAATATCGAGGTTTACGGCGCGGAGCATATAACGCAGATTGTAGATTTTCTGCGGCACGGAACGGGGCTTTCGCCCGAACCGCGGTATATTCCCTCGGCGGAAGAAGCCGCGCGGAGAATGGGTGATTTTGCCGACGTTATGGGGCAGACCGCCGCGAAAAAGGCGATTGAAGTCGCCGCGGCAGGCTCGCACAACCTGCTGATGATAGGACCGCCCGGTTCGGGAAAATCGATGCTTGCGAAGCGTATTCCGTCCGTTCTGCCGAAAATCACGTTTGAGGAGAGCATTGAAACAACGCAGATTTACTCGGTCGCGGGTTACATAAACCCAAGCGAGCCGCTTATCACGGCGCGTCCGTTTCGCTCTGTGAGCCACACTGCGAGCGCTGTCGGGCTAATCGGCGGCGGAAGCGTTCCGCACCCCGGCGAAATTTCGCTCGCGCACAACGGCGTGCTGTTTCTCGACGAGCTTCCGGAATTTGACCGCCGAGTGCTTGAAACGCTCCGACAGCCGCTTGAAAACGGCGAAATCACGATTTCGAGGGCTTCGGGTTCGGTGAATTACCCGTGCGAGGTGATGATGGTTGCGGCGATGAATCCGTGTCCCTGCGGCAATTTCGGCAATCCGCTGAAAAAATGCACCTGCTCGGATAAGATGGTGACGGGATATCTCAACAAGATTTCGCAGCCCGTTCTCGACAGAATTGACATTCAGATTGAAGTTCAGCCCGTGAAGTACGACGACCTTTCAAAGCGCGTTAAACAGGAAAATTCCGCCGCGATAGCCGAGCGCGTGCAGAAAGCGCGGGATATTCAGGCTGCGCGTTTTCGCGGCACGTCAATCAAGTCGAACAGCCGCATTACGCCCGATATTATCGCGGAAGTGTGCGCGATGACGGACGAAGCTGAAGAACTGCTTCGCGGCGCGTTTGAGCGGCTTGGTCTGTCGGCAAGAGCTTACGACAGGATATTGAAAGTCGGGAGAACGTGCGCCGACCTTGACGGAAGCGAGAAAATCGGAAAAAATCACATTTTTCAGGCAATCGGTTTTAGAAGTCTTGACCGAAAGTACTGGAACAGATGACGCATAAACTGTTGATATACGACAATATTTTTGAGGAGTTTTGATAAATGAACAAAAGAAGCTGCGGAATTTTAATGCACCTGACTTCGCTGCCCTCGCCTTACGGAATAGGAACGATGGGCGCTGAGGCGGAGAAATTCGCCGCGTGGCTTAAAAGCGCGGGTCAGAGCTACTGGCAGGTTCTTCCGACGGGACCTACCGGCTACGGTGATTCGCCGTATCAGCCGTTTTCGTCCTTTGCGGGAAACCCGCTTTTGATTGACCTTGACGAGCTTTGCGACCAAGGCTTGATATCGAGAACGGACTGCGAGAACGCGGATTTCGGCGCAGACCCGGATATCGTTGATTACGACAAGATAAACAAGACTCGCAGAGAGCTTCTGAAAAAGGCTTGCGCGGCGTTCACGGACGACGTGGGATATACCTCGTTCAACCTCTATCAGGCTGATTGGCTTGAGGATTACGCGCTGTTTATGGCGCTGAAAACGAAATTCGGCGGGAAACCTTGGAACGTCTGGGACGACGATATCAGGTTCAGAAATCCCGAAGCGCTCCGAAAGTGCAGAGAAGAACTCGCCGACGAGATACGCTACGAAAAGTTCTGCCAGTACATTTTCTTCCGTCAGTGGACGCGTTTTCATCAGACGTGCAATTCAAACGGGATAAAAATAATCGGCGATATCCCGATTTACGTTTCGCCCGATTCATCGGACGTATGGGCAAATCCACAGCTTTTCGAGCTTGACGAGAGGCTGAACCCTAAGCGCGTTGCGGGAGTTCCGCCGGATTATTTCTCGAAAACGGGACAGCTCTGGGGCAACCCGCTTTACGATTGGGCTGCGATGAAGAAGGACAATTATTCTTGGTGGGTAAAGCGAATAAAGAAGGCTGCGGAGCTTTACGATATGCTGCGTATCGACCATTTCCGTGCGTTCGACACCTATTGGGCTATTCCTTTCGGACACCCGACCGCGGAAACGGGAAAATGGGAGCAAGGCCCCGGAATGGACTTGTTCAACGTAATCAAGCGTGAAATCAAGAACGTTGATATAATCGCGGAGGATTTGGGTGATATTTTCGACAGCGTGAAAAAGCTGCTTTCCGACACGGGATTTCCGGGAATGAGGGTATTGCAGTTCGGGTTCAATGACAAGAACGAGGACAACGACCACCTCCCGCACAATTACCCGAGAAACTGCGTCTGCTACACGGGAACGCACGATAACGCGACGTTCCGCCAGTGGTATGCGGAAGCCGACCTCGCGGCGCGGAATATGGCGAAGCGCTACCTTGAAAAAGGTCTTTTCGGCAGCCTGAATATGCGCGCAATCCGAGCGGCATACGCGTCGCCCGCAGCGCTTGCGATTATCCCGATGCAGGACGTGCTGAACCTCGGCGCAAAGGCGAGAATGAACGTTCCGTCAACGCTTGGCGGAAACTGGGCGTGGCGAATGAAACCGAACGCGCTTAAAGGAAAAACTGCAGAAAAACTGCGTGAATTATCGGAAATTTATCTTCGTTTATGAGTGAAAAAATGATTGAAAACGGACTTACGCGCGAATATTCCACGGCGCTTTTGGGTAAATTTACAAAGGCAATTGATGAGTATAATCTTCTCAAAAATGACGACAAAATATGCGTCTGCGTTTCGGGAGGGAAGGATTCGCTCTTGCTGTCTGCGTTGTTTAGAGAATACGAAAAGCACGGAAAAAAGCGAATTTCGGTGCGATATCTTTCGATGAATCCGGGATTTTCCTCCGAGGACGAGGAACAGATAAAGCGCAATGCAATGCGGGTTGGCGTTAATCTTGAATTTTTTAAGACGGAAGTTTTTTCGCTTGTTGACGGCGAGAAAAACCCGTGCTTTCTGTGCTCGAAAATGCGCCGCGGACTGCTGTATAAAAAGGCGCGGGAGCTTGGCTGCAACAAAATCGCGCTCGGACATCACTTCGATGATGTGATTGAGAGCATACTTATGGGAATTTTGTACGGCGGACAGACGGGAACGATGCTGCCGCGCGTTCAGGCGGCGCATTTCGAGGGAATGGAGCTGATAAGACCGCTGTATTTCGTACGCGAGCGCGACGTTGTTTCGTGGGCGAAATTTTGCGGACTGGAGCTTTCGGGCTGTAAATGCGTGCTGACAAGACGCGGCGAAAACTCGAAGCGCGACTTCGTGAAGCGGCTTATAGCGAGGCTTTGCGAGGATAACCCGCAGGTCGAGATGAACATTTTCCGCGCGGTTCAGAACGTGCCGCTCGACAGAATTATTTCGTACAAGGACGAGAGCGGAGTGCATAGTTTTCTTGACAAATATGAAGAAAAAAATTGATTTGGAAGCGTCGGAAAAATGCGCGTTCAGCGGAAAACTAGGCGCGATTTTTTCGCCCGAAAAGACGATTTTCAGGCTGTGGCAGCCGTTTGCGGAAAAGGCTGTTTTGAGGCTTTTTAATCTCGAATATGAGAATATTCTTCTTGCTGAAATGCACAGAAACGAAAGCGTTTTTGAGTGTGAAATTCCGGGAAATCTTGAGGGATTGCTGTATGATTTTTCGGTAATCGACAGCGACGGCGAGCGCGAATTTGCGGATATTTATTCGTGCGATGTAACCGCAGACGGAAAGTACGGAATAATCTCGGATATGAGCAGAAATTGCCCGAAATTCTGGGAAAACGACGACTTTTTGCACTTTGAAGAACCCGAAAAAGCGATGATTTACGAGATTTCCGTGCGTGATTTTTCGTCCGATAAGAGCGGAAGATTTGCAAGCCGCGGAAAATTTCTTGCATTTTGCGAGGGCGGCGTAACAAATGATTACGGAGAAGAAATCGGTCTTGACTATATAAAAAGCTTAGGCGTAACGCATATTCAGCTTATGCCTGTTTTTGATTTTGACGCGGACGGAAGCTGCTATAATTGGGGTTATAATCCAAGATTTTTCAACGCTCCGGCAAAGGGATATTCGCTCAATAATGCGATTTTGGAGCTGAGAGCGCTTGTTGCAAATGTGCATAAAAATGGACTCGGAGTTGTCGCAGACGTCGTGTATAATCACGTTTATTCCGCCGAAAATTCAAGCTTTGAGAAGCAGCTTCCGGGCTATTTTTTTCGCGGAGAAGATGACTTTTCAAACGGTTCGGGCTGCGGAAACGAGTTTGCAAGTGAAAGATTTATGGCTCAAAAATTCATTTTGGACAGCCTTGAGTTCCTCACGAGAGAGTATCATTTTGACGGATTTCGGTTCGATTTAATGGGATTGATTGACGTCGGAACAATGCAAAAAGCCGCGAAAATTTTGCGCGGAATTAACCCATCGATTTTGCTTTACGGCGAGGGTTGGACAGGCGGCGTGAGCGCGCTGCCCGAAAGGCTTCGCGCGGTTCAGCGGAACGCTTCCGAGCTTTCCGAAATCGCTTTTTTCAACGATAAATTTCGCGACGCTGTTAAGGGAAATGTGTTCGATAAAAACGACTGCGGGTTTGTGAACGGCTGCGCGGATTTGTCGAATTTTGAGCCGATTTTTGCTGCAATTTCCTGCAATTTCCCGATAAAATTTTGGACTGAAAACGCCGCGCAAACGATAAATTACGTTGAATGTCACGATAATTTAACGTTGTATGACAAACTCAGAATTTCGCTTAATAATGCGGGTTCGGAGAGGATATCTGCCTCTGAAAAAATGGCTTCCGCACTTGTTTTTTTATCAAACGGAATGGTTTTTTTTCAGGCGGGTCAGGAGTTTTTACGCACAAAAAATTTTGCCGAAAACAGCTATAATTTGCCTGACGAAATTAACTCAATCAAGTGGAATTTGCTTCACGAAAACGCCGAGCTTGTGGATTATTTTCGCGGCTTGATTGCTTTCAGAAAGCGGTTTTACGGTGTTTTTCGCGGGTGTGATTTCACGAAAAAAGGCAGCGTTTTTATTCTTAAAAAAAATAACTTTTATATGATAATTAATACAGCAAACAATAATTTTTGTTCTGATATATCAGGACATTTTGAGTATTTTATTGACGAAAATAATTCGTCCGACAAAACGATTTATACCGCCGAACGGCTTTATATCAGCGGTTTTGGAGTTGTTGTTGCGAGGAGGATTGACGGTGAAAAGCGAGATTGAGCGATTGATTTCTTGTATGCGCGAGCGCGGAATTTTTGCATGCGTTATACCCACGGACGATTTTCACGGCTCGGAATATGTGAGCGCGCACTTCAAGCTGCGCGAGTATTTAAGCGGATTCACGGGTTCTGCGGGAACGCTTGTGGCGACGCTTGACGGCGCGTTTTTGTGGACTGACGGACGGTACTTTTTGCAGGCTGAACGTGAACTTTCGGGTTCGGGAATTACGCTGATGCGCGACGGCGAGCGCGGCGTTCCGACGGTTTTGCAGTTCCTCGAAAAGGAAATGCCGGCGAAATCAAGGCTCGGATTTGACGGGCGAATTATAACGGAGAAGTTCGCAAATCGGCTCTGCGAAAGGCTTCACTCGCTTGATATCACTTTTGACGATAGATTTGACGCGGGTGATTTTGTCTGGGAAAATCGTCCTCCGCTTCCCGATAAACCGATTTTTGAGCTTCCCGAAAAATTTTGCGGGAAATTGCGCTCTGAAAAAATTGCTGATATACGAGCAAAAATGTCAGCCGAAAAAGCCGATTATATCGCGCTTTCCGCGCTTGACGAGATTGCGTGGACGCTGAATTTGCGCGGCGGCGACGTTGATTTTTGCCCGCTTTTCCTCTCGTTTATGATTATTTCGCACAGCAAAGTATTTTTGTTCGCGGACAAAACTAAATTTTCGCACGAAATTACTCGGAATTTACAGTCCGACAACGTTGAAATTCTTTCGTATGACGAGATTTATAATGCTCTGAAACGGCTTAACGGCACGGTTTGGACGGATAAGTCCGCCGTTAATCACGCTTTCGTTTCTTCCCTTGAAAACGCCCGTGTGATTGACAAAACGCTTCCGATTTCGCTTATGAAAGCGTTGAAAAACGAGACTGAAATAGCCGCGGAAAAACGCGCGCACATTAAGGACGGTATTGCCGTTGCACGGTTTATGAAATGGCTTAGTGGTGCTGTTTCGCGGGGCTGCGTTACCGAGATTTCCGCCGCAGAAAAGCTTGAAGAATTTCGCAAAATGGGCGAGAATTATCTTGGTCAGAGTTTCGCGCCGATTATGGCTTACGGCGAGCATGGCGCTATCGTTCATTACAGCGTCGATAGTGCCACGAACGCACTTCTGGAGCCGCGCGGGCTGCTTTTGTCCGACACCGGCGGGCATTATCTCGACGGAACGACCGACATCACGCGGACGTTCGTTCTCGGCGCGCCGACTGACGAGGAAAAGCGTGCGTTTACGCTGGTTCTTGCGGGTCATCTCAACCTGCTTGACGCGCGTTTTGCCGAGGGCGTCTGCGGTCACACGCTTGATTACACGGCGCGCGAACCGCTCTGGAAGCACGGCCTTGACTTCAATCACGGTACGGGTCACGGGGTCGGCTTCCTGCTCAACGTTCACGAAGGACCTCAGCGCATAAGCCGCCGCGCAGTCGACGACGCGCCGTTTTACGCGGGAATGATAACGTCCGACGAACCGGGATTTTACGCCGAAGGAAAATTCGGCATACGTCACGAGAGTCTTTTGCTCTGCGTGAAGTCGGAAATCGAAGGATTTCTGCGGTTTGAGCCGCTGACTTTCGTGCCGTTCGACAGGAACGGCGTTGACAAAAAGTATCTCACCGAGCGGCAAATCGTGCTGTTCAACGCGTATCAGAGGGCTTGTTTCGAGAAGCTTTCGCCGTTTCTCACGGAGGACGAAAAAAAGTGGCTCGGCGAAGTCACCGAGCCGATTTAACAGCAAAAAGGGCGGGGAAAACCCGCCCGATTTTTTATGCCTTCATACGCTTTTTGTAGTCAGCCTTAATCTGTTCGAGCGCAACAGCGTCGGTCTTGCGCTTTTCGCGCGCCTGGTCCTGAATTGCCTGAACCTCGTCGATACCGTTGACGATAGTCTGCCATGTCTGTTGGAGCGTTTCGACCTTGATTGACGAAGATGAAGCCATTGCGGCAACCATTTTCGACTGGTCAACCGTATTCTGCGCGTTCTTTATGAGCATTTCGTTCGTCTTTTCATCGAGCGCCTTCATACTCTCAGCCTGAATTTTCTGGCGTTTGAGCATAATCGCCTGCGCGAGAGCCTGCTTGAATACAGGCATCGTGATGATGAACGCGGAGTTGATTTTTCTCACGAGGTTGAGGTTGGAATATTCCATTGTCTTGAGCATAGGAACAGTCTGGAGCGCGACGTTTTCGGCAACCTTGAGGTCCATAACTCTCTGGTCGAGGATTTCGCGCATCTGCTGAAGATTTGACAAATCCATACGGATTGTGCCGTCTTCGGGATTTTCCTCAACCTTCTTCTGATACTCGGCGATGTATGCGTCAAGCTCCTTAACGCCCTGTTCGCCCGCCATGATATACTTCACAAGCTGCTGATAATAGCCGAGATTTGCGTCGTACATGGTGTCGAGCTTCTGGTTTGCGGCGTCGATTTCGTTCTCGTACTGCTTGAGCTGAACGTAGATTTTGTCGATATCCTTGCCCATATTATCGTACTTATTGAGGATTTTTTCGAGCTTTTTCTTGAGATTGCTGAAGAAACCGGGCTTGTCGTCCTTGATTTCATCAATATCGAACTGGTCCATAATGTTCGCGAGCGCCTTCATCATATTTCCGGTATCGTTAATCTGCGCTATGCTCATTGAGTTGAGAACCTGGTCCGAAGCCTTTGAAATCTCGTCGGCAGCTTCAGCGCCGAACTTAACGATTGTCGAGCTGTCGTTTACGTTGATTGTGGAAACGAGCTTGTCGATTTCGTCGCTTGAAGCGAGCTGCTGCTTGATTTCATCGGTCTTAACAACGATGTTGAAGTTCTTGACTTCCTCGATTTTCGCGTCGAGAGCGGCGTCCGAAGCCGCGGAAGTAACGACCGCTCCCGTGGTTTCAACAACCTGCGGCTGTGCCTGTGCCTGAGCTGCGCCCGGAGTAAACTGTAATCCCATAACTTTTTCCTTTCTTAATCAGCGTTAAAAACGCTTAATGCTTCCCGAACAGCTTTCCGAAAAAACCGCCGTTCTTTTCCTCAGAGGGTATTTTGAATTTCGGAACCTCTACGTTGTACATAAACCTGTTCATTATATGCTCCTCGAAAGCGTCGTTTTTGACGAAAGTTTCGAGGTTTTTATAACCGGACGGCGTGTAAATCAGCACGTCAAATCCGATTAAATTGCACAAAACAATTTGAACGCATTCTTGAAGCGTGAAAGTATCTTCAATAGCGTCGATATAGATTAATTTCGGTATTCTCCTTGTGAAGTCGAAGCGCTGGATAATCTGCAAAAAATCGCGTCCGAAGCCAAGCCCATAGTGAATAACCGCGCACATAAGCTCATCGCCGGATAGCTTCAGAAATCCCGACGAGCAAGCCTCCTGAAGCTTGTAAAACAGCATATCCTGTATCCTGTCGGGGAGGAAGCTGTACTTATTCAAAGGGCTGTTTTTCAGCTTTTCTGCGTCGATTTCGCCGTTTCGGTAGAATTGACGATAAACGGAAATATCGGGCTGGGGTTCATTTTGATTTGGCTTTTTCTCGATAAGAATGGTTTCGGAAGTGAGCTTTCTGCGCACATCGTCCCAGTATTTGTCGAGATTTTCGTCCTCAACGCCGCTTATTTTCGCAAAGATATTCGGCACGGAAACGAGATTTCCCGCCGTTGAAAAGCCCTGACGGAAGCGCGCCTCTTCTTTCCAGAGAATGTCGATTTCCTCGAAAGTCGTGCGCAGCGTAACGCTCTGACTGTTCGGGAACTGAAAATTTCTGTAAATTCCCGTATCGCCGCCGTAAAGCTTCGTGTCAAGTTCGCGTTCGGCGGAATACGCGATAGTCGCTACCTTCATCTTGACGGCTTTCGCGGGGTAAGAACCGCTCTCGCGGCTCTGCGGAAGCTTGAAAATCTGCATTCTCCCGTCAAGATTTTTCGAGATAACAAGCTCGGCGTTGTTGAGATTAGGGGAGATGTAGATTACGTCAAACCCGCACCGCGACATAAAATTAAGGAAATACACTTCGCTCTGCGAGATATCGCCGTAGTAGAGAACAACCGGAATATCCTCGTATCTGACGGAAAATTTCCTCGCCTGAGTGCAGCGATAGAGCCAAGTTATCAGCTTATTCGCGTAATTCATCACAACGGTCTGATTTGCCGTGTCGATACGCGAAAGCACTTCTCTGAGCGCGTTTCGGGCGAGCGCGGTGCGGATTCTGTCGCCGGGGAGATTTATCGTCAGCGCGAGCGCGTCAATCATAGCTTCCGTGCTTGTCCGCGTAACCGCGCCGAGCGCCTTAACCTCGTCTGCGTTGGGATTTGAGAGCGTTTTTTCGATGAAGATAAGCTGTTTTTTCAGTCCCGCGAAGCTTTCTTTGAACTTCACGAGCATATTCGTGTACACAACGTCGTCGTCAAAACCGAGCATTGCCGCGCAGTAAACGGGAATTTCGCCGTCCTCAGTGTACACTCCGCCGTTCTGAATAACGCGGGTCTTTCTGTCGCGGAGATAATCCTCGAAAATGCCCGCAGCCGTTGTGGAAAGCCGCTTTACAAGACCGCTTGCCTGTTCTTCCTCCGCGCGCATTTCGGCGAGTTTCGCTTCAAGCGACAGGTCAACCTTGCTGAAATCAATCTGAAGCGGAGCGTTTTCTCTGCCCGATTTCACGGTAATTCTGTCCTTAAAAGCAAGCTTTGTGAAATCCGCGTCCAGACCGTAGCTCACGAGCGTAATCTTAACTCCCGCCGCCTGCATCATAAGCAGGAAATACAGTTCCCGAAGCGACGGCGCGCCGATGTAGAGCACGCACGAGGGCCTGACGCCGAGATATTTTATCAGCCAGCACAGAAGCACGAAATAAGTATTTTTCTTGTTTGCGCCGCATTCTCCGACAGCTTTCGCCATAATTTCGGCGAGCGCCGCTCCGTCGCAGGGGACGTTTGAAGCGTGAAGCCACATTTCGATTGATTTTTGTAAATCCTCAGCCTTATCGAAGCTTGCCGCGGTATAAGCCGCCGCCGCGGTTATTTCGGAGGTTGTCGCCATCGGAAGCTTTTCCCGAAAGAACAACCCGCCTTTCTGAGAAGCCGCAAACTGCTGTATCAGAAATCCCCGAAAGCTGTCTGAGCTGTCGTAGCCGACATATCTCGTAAACTCTCGCAAAGCCATTTTTACTTTCTCCCTTAATTTATTCCTCAACCTGTATGCCGAAGCAGTTGCAGAGTTTCGCCATACCGCTGTAAAAGCCGCTTCCGACAACCGAAAGCTTCCATTCGCCCTTGTACATATAAATTTCGAGCGCAACCGCCGTTGTTTCCTTTGAAAGCCCGTCCATCACGAACGAAAGCCGTTCCGAGTCTGTTCTGAGCGACACGCGCGGATTTCTCACAAAAGAGAAATTCTGCGTGTTTCCGCCCGCGTAAATCGAGTATGCGAGCGTGATTTTTTTCACTCTGTAATCAACCTTTGAAAGATTAATCTCAATATGCCCGTCTTTCGGGAAGTACCTTGCTTCGCCGTTCGGAGAGCTTTCGTTTCCGAAGAAAACAAGGCTGTCGTCGCCGATTGCGCGGTCGTTTTCACCGAGAAGAAATACATACGGGTCGATATCCATACCCTGCGGTTTTTCGCAGGTGAACCAAATCGAAAATTCCGTTCCGAGATAACCCGAAAGCGAAAGCCGCTGACCTTTTTGTATTTTGAGAGGGGGAAGCGTGCTGTCCGCTCTGTTCGTCATCGAAACGACGTCGCTTTCCTGCGGTGTTTCGGGCTTTTGGACGGGCTGCGAGAAATCGCGTTCGGGCGCGGTATAGACGCATTTGTCAATCGCCGCGGGAATGCCCGATTTTGGCTTTCCCATAACATAAACTCTTCTCACGAAGCGCGTTTTGAAAAGGATTTCCGCATAAAGAAGCGTTTTTTCGGATATCCCGCAAACGGTTATTTTAACATTGTTTCGTCCCGCAGAAAGCAATTTCGGAACAATCTCGATTTCTCTGATATCGCAGATTATTTCAGTATCTTCGGGAACGTTCACAGACATCGCAAATGTATTTTCGGCTTCCGCGAGGAAATCGCCGATATCAATAGTCCTCGGCACATCGAAAAAGCCGTCCTCCGAGCCGAATCCCGAAACGCTTCCGAGAACCTCGACATTATTCGCATTTGCGGGGAAGAGAGCCCTTATCGCGCAGTCGGATTCGCTGCTTTCGGTAAGCTCCGCGCGGATATTTTCGATTGAAACGCCCGCCGATTTTATTTCGATAACGCAGCCATTTTTCGCCCAGATTGTGGTATTTTTGCCGATAATCCTGAGCGGCTTTGTTATAACGACGGGTCCCTCAAATTCTCCCGCAGGCAGCGTGATTTCCGCTCCGGGAAGCGCGCCGTCCAGTATTTGATTGATATTTGCGTTCAGAACGGCACACCTCCGGAAACGTGGTATTCATTGAAATGAAGCGTAATTAAACGTTGACGCCGTAGCTTCTGCAAAGGGCTTCAAGACCGCCCTGATAGCCCGCCGCAACCGCGTTGAACTTCCAATCGCCGTTGTAGCGGTAGATTTCGCAGACAACCAGCGCGGTTTCGATGGAGAACTCCTCAACGAGGTCGAATCGGAGAACTTCCTCGCCGTTCTGGTCGTCTGGGTTTGCGATTTTAACAACGCGGACATAGGAGTTGGAAACCTGACCGAAGTTCTGATTTTTCGCCTGAGCGTCAAAAATAGTGACGGTAACGGCGATTTTCTGAATTTCCTGCGGGATTTTGGTGAAGTCGATGATGATAGCTTCATCGTCGCCGTCGCCCTCGCCGGTGCGGTTATCGCCCGTATGCTGAACGGCGCCGTTTCTCGCGGAGAGGTTGTTGTAGAACACGAAATCCTCGTCGCAGAGCACCTTTCCGTTTGCTCCGAGCAGGAAAACGCAGGCGTCGAGGTCGAAATCCTGCCCTCCGTCATATTTGTTGATATCCCAGCCAAGACCTATTCTTGCCATAGTAACCGACTTGTCGAGCGAAACACGCTGACCTTTTGTAAGATTAACCGCCATGATTTTTTCCTCCGTAAATTACTGATTATTTTTTGAAACAGATTTTGCGATAGCTTTTCTGATGAGGTCGATAGGAATAATGGAGATACCCATTCCGAGAACGAGCAGCCATTCGGTAACGTTCAGACCCCAGCCGCTGAGGATTGTTCCGCCGACGTAAGTCATAACAACCTGAACCGCCGTGATTATGCCGAACACGATAAGGAAGCCCTTGTTTTTGCCGAGATTGTCGAACAGGTTGAGCTTCTCGGTTCTCGCGTTAAACGCGTTGAATACCGCAATCATAATGAAGAACGCGAAGTAAGCGGTGTGCAGGATAGCGTGCGCGCCGTCAAATTCGAGAGCCGCACCTGAGCTTTCGCGGATAAGCCCCCAGCTTTCGAGGAAGCTCGTATTGCCGGGATAGTTGCCGAGGATAAGCATAGCCGCAGAAAGGATAAACGACCAGCCTGCGCCCGTAATAATCTGGCTCATCATATACTTGCTGATAATCGGTTCGTTTCTGCGCTTGGGCTTTTCCTTCATATAACGCTTGAGCGCGGGTTCTCCGCCGAAAGCGAGCGCCGCGAGGGTATCCATAACGAGGTTTACCCACAAAATCTGAATAACGGACAGCGGGTTTGCGATGCCGATAAGCGGGCAGACAAACGATATAAGAACCGCCGCAACGTTGATTGTAAGCTGGAAAACGATGAATTTTCTGATTGAGTTGAAGATTGTGCGTCCGTAGAGGATAGCCTTGTCGATTGAGTTGAAGTTGTCGTCGAGGATAACGATATCCGAAGCCTCCTTAGCGACTTCCGTTCCGCCGCCCATTGCGAAGCCAACGTCCGCCTTTTTGAGCGCGGGGGAGTCGTTAACGCCGTCGCCCGTCATACCCGCAACGAGGTCAAGCTCCTGCGCGAGCCTTACGAGGCGGCTCTTATCCGAGGGAAGCGCGCGCGCGATAACGCGGATATCCTTGAGCTTTGCCTTGACTTCTTCGTCGGACATCTTGGAAAGCTCGTCTGAAGTGAGCATAAGGTTGGTTTTTTCGTCGTCGATAAGACCCGCTTCTTTTGCGATAGCGACAGCGGTTTCTCTGCGGTCGCCGGTAATCATAACAACCTGAACGCCCGCGCCCTTAACTTCCTTGATTGCGGTAACGGATTCGGGACGAACCTCGTCGCGAATACCAAGACAGCCGACAAGCGTCCAGTTGTCGCCGTCGGGGAGTGATTCCTCGCCGAGAGCGTCCTCGCTTGTCGCAACCGCAAGAACTCTGATAGCGCGGTTTGCGAGTTCGTCGATTTTCGCGTTGAGCGCGTTGATATCGAACGGCTGCTTAACGCCGTTTTTGTCATAATAGTGCGAGCAGCGCTTGAGGATTTTTTCGGGCGCGCCCTTGATGAGCGAAAGCGAGTGTTCGCCGTCAACCTGAGTTGCGGAGTACTTGTTTGTGGAGTTGAACGGGATATTTCCGACCGAGATAACGTCAGCGTTTGAGGGGTTATCGACCGCATATCCGAGGATAGCGCGCTCTGTTGCGTTTCCGCCGAGAACTTTTCTGTCCTTGCCCTCGCCGCTGATGATTGAAAGCGTGTTCTTGTGGATTGACAGCGCGAGCAAATCTTTAAGCTTGCCGTCGATGTCGTTCATTGTCTTATATTCGTTAACCGCGCCGTCAATGAAGTTTATTGCTTCGAGCTTGCCCTTGGTGATAGTTCCCGTCTTATCGGAGAAAAGAATATTGAGCGAGCCTGCGGTTTCGATACCCGCGACTTTTCTTACAAGGACGTTATCTTTGAGCATTTTGCCCATATTCTGCGCGGAAACAATGGCAATCATAAGCGGCAGACCTTCGGGGACCGCCATTACGATGATGATAACCGCAAGCATAATCGCCTGAATTATCGCTTCAAGAAGCGCCATCCACGCAAACTCGCCGCCGGGCGCAAGGAACGTCATAGGTTGGAAGCCGGTATCGAAGAGGATTGTTTTCGCAAGCATAGCGATTGCGATAGCAACGCCGCCGATATAGCCGAATTTTGAGATGCCGTTTGCGAGATTTCCGAGCTTGACTTTAAGGGGCGTTTCGCGGTCGTCGTCGGTCTGAAGCTCGCTTGCAATCTTACCGTAAACGGACTTGTCGCCGACAACGGTAACCTGCATAACCGCGTTTCCCGAACATACGACAGCGCCGCGAAAAACCTTGTGTTCGTTGTCGAAATTCGTGTTTTCGTCGGTATCCGTCCAGCCGTCGGGAATTGCGAATTTTTTAGCTTCGCGGCTTTCTCCGTTGAGAACGGACTGGTCGACCTTGATATCGCCGTCGATGATAATGCCGTCTGCGGGGATTTTGTCGCCCGATTGAAGCAGAATTGCGTCGCCGACAACGATGTCGTTAATCGCAACTTCCGAGATAACGCCGTTTCTGTACACCTTGCACATAATGCGCGAAGCCTCTTCCTGAAGCTTTTGGAACGCGTTTTCGTTCCTGTATTCCGAGAAAGTGGAAACGAGCGTTGCGAGGCAAATTGCGATGAAAATGCCGAGCGGCTCGTACCATTCCGGCGCGCCCTCCGTGATGACGCCCGTAATTCCGAGAACCGCGAGGACCACGTTGATAAGAAGCGCAACGATGAGAATTTTAATCATCGGGTCGCCGAGGTTTCCCTTGAGCTTATCCCAAAAGCTCTCGGAAGCCTGTTCCGTCATTGAGTTGTCGCCGTATTTTTTCTTGCTCTCGGCAACCTCTGCGTCTGTTAATCCGAATTTTTTCATTATTCTACCCTTTCTTGTGCTGTTTTGTATATTAATATCTCCTGCGAGAATTGAACTTTATGGTCGCCTATAAAAACCTTGTTTGAGTGAAAATGTGTATAGTACACCGCCTGTTTTGTCAAGTCTCCTCGTAAGGCACACAGCCTTACTTCGTCGGCTTTCCTCGCATCCGGTGTACTCTACCCATTTTCCCTTTTCAAACCGGTTTTTAGAGGCTCCCTTATGTTATTGCGACTTCGCAGAGAAGTCCGTTTTCCTTGTCGGTCATTCTGAAAACCGCGCGGTCTTTCAGCTCGACTGCGCTTCCCGAAGGCACAAGCCTGCCCGACGGCGACAGCATACCCTCGACCGAGCTGTTCACAAGCAGCCACATTCCGTTATAGAAAGCGGTGTAAGCGCGCATTGCGGGGTCGGCTTTCTCGTCGTTGTGGACGTTCGAGAAAACCTGCCAGTCGTAGAGCGGCATTCTGTCGTACACAACAACCTGTGATTTATCGCGGAAAACGCCCTTTTTGCCGCGCATTTCGCTTTTGAACGCGAGCGTGATGATTTTACCCTCGATTTTCGTCCCGCAGAACGGGCAGACAGGGTTGTTTTCATCGCGCAGAATGAACCATTTCTTTTCGCAGCGCGGGTTTGCGCAGGGAACGAGCCTGTCCCAGGCGCGGAGAAGTTCGCGTTCCCATTCCATTGCGGTCGGGCGCTCGGCGGGGTTGTGCAGACCGTCCGCGAACGCTTTCAGAAACAGCTTCTCAAGCCCCGTGGACAGCGATTTTATCGTAACGCCGAGGTTGGGCGGCCTGTTCGAGGTATCGTTCGGGTTCTCGATGAACGTAGCGAGCGGTCCGAGCGCGAGAAAATCGTCCTCCTCGGCGCTTGCGGAGCTGTAAATTTTCGGTCCGATAAGCGGGTGACGGAAGAAAAGATACTCGTAAATCAGCACGGGAAGCGCATGGAGGTCGGTCTGAACGCAGGGAAGCGCTCTGTTCGGGTCGCCGAAATCGAGGTTCATCGTCGAGAGAACCTCCGGCGCGATGTAACCGCGCGTTCCGACGACTTCGGGCGAGTATTTGTTCGGCACGACAAGCGAATCTATGTCGATAACGACCGCCGAGCCTGTTTTCGGGTCGATAAGCACGTTGTTGCAGGACAAATCCGAGTGCGCAAGTCCCGCCTGATGCATTCTCCGAACGGAGCGGCAAAGGCTTATCGCCGTGCCGAGCATCGTCCTGAAATCGCCGCGTTCCGCGGGGGCGAGATATTTTCTGTTTCTTCCCGTAAACCAGTTCGATTTCTTGTCCTTGCCCTTGAGGTTGAGAACCGTAGAAGCCGAGCCGCCGAAAAAGAAGTTCGCGGGATATGTCGGGCAGACGATTCCGAACTCCGGCTGACGAATAATCGCCACGGGCCAGCAAAATCTCTGCCTGAAATAAGAAGCGGTTTTTTCGGTATTTCCGAGAGCGCCGCCGTCCGCTTCGGAGAGGGTCGGGTTGTAGATGCCGACGATTGTCCTTATGCGGTCCTGAAGCCGCGGGTTGAGAGAATCCGCGGGATTATTGAAAAACTGAACGGCAAAGCGCCTGTCGGGGGTGAAAAACGTGTGCTTCATACCGCCGCGCGGCGCGTTTGCGTCATAGACATATTGAATTGTGCTGCCGTTGTCGAGAACGGCGGAAAGCACCTCGCCGCTTTGCATAATCTATCCCCCAAAGCCGTTTAATCGTGATTTTTCAGCCTGACGACGACAAGCGTTCTGTCGTCGAAGCTTCCGCGCTCATTGTAGTTGTCGAGCCACACGCGCAGCCGTTCTTCGGGCGTATCGCCGATATTCATACGGAACGCTTCAAGCGAGTGGCAGCGCAGAGCCGCGCGTTTATTCCAGAGCGCGTTTATCGCGTCGGGAGAGCTGTCCGGAAGAAGCTGCTTTGCGTATTGAAGCGCAAAGCTCTGTCTGCTCATCGAAACCGAATGAAAGCGAATAGGCGCGGGGTCCTCGCCGGCGGAAAGCTCGCCGTTCATCGGGATAATCCCGTTAAGACCAAGGTCGAGCACAAGTCTTTCCATCATCGGCGCGGCGGGGAAATAATCGTCCGCAACGCCGTCCGACATCAGCATTATGATATCCGAAGAACCGCGGCTTACGCGCGTTTTTGCGCCGATAGCATTGTTATCCGTGTTTTTCTCGGAAAGGAAGTCGGTTTCGCCCGAAAATCTGCCGCTGTCCGCTTCGCCCATAAGCTTAACGCAGGCGGGAGCGTCCGCGTTAAGGTCAACGGCGCAGATACAGCCGTCGCCTATCTGTACGCACACCATAAAATTCTGCTTTTTCCCGCCGATAACGAGCGGAATAACGACAGCCGCGAGGAAAGTCGCCGAAAGGTCGGACAGCGCGGGCTTTCTTCCGAGAACGTTCTGATAATCCGCGTTGTCTGCGATTTTGCCGAGCGCCTTTTGCTGAGCGGAAAACGCTTCTCTCGCCGATTGCCGGACAATCAGCGCTATTCTGCCGCAAGCCGCCATAAATTCTGCCGATTTAAGGTCGGCGCAAAGCCCGTCCCTAATAGCGGGAAGGTCGCGGAAAAGCTCGCTTGTCTTTTCTTTGAGGAACGAAACCGCCGCTTCGCTTGCCGCGCGCGCGCCTATTCTCGAAAACTTTTTCGAGCCTGCGCCGTCGCAGACAACCGCGATAAAACAGTCGTCCGTGGCGGCTGTTTCAAAGTAATCGTCGCAGTTCGAGCCTTCGTGCTTGTGCTTTTTTCCGCGGACTCTCGCGCCGATAATCTCGCCGAACGGCTTTTCAATGCGCTTTTGGTGAAATTCCGAGTGCATTTCCGTCTTATCGTCGACGATTTCCTTATATTGCCAGATATTTGCCGTATGCTCGATAACTTCCATATCCGACAGTTTCTTCTGTCCATCGGACGATTTTTCCGCGTCGATATCGGCTTTTTCCTCGGAAACCGCGTTTTCCTGCGCGATTTTTTCGGAAACCGCCTTGCTTTTGATATCGTCGGCGGTTATTGAGAGCCGCTCCTCGGCATTCGCGCCGAGAGCGCCGTTGATATCGGGTTTATCCATAAATTCACCTTAAGGAACGATAACAAATCCCTGAGGAGGCGGAGGGAGTTCGACGGGGTCGCCGGGCTTTGCGTCGATGCTCTTTGAAGAAGCCTTGATGGAGCTTGAAACCCACGCGAAGAACTGCGCCATATCGCCCGCCGTGAGGTTGTTCATCATAAGAACGTTGTTTGTGATTTTCTTGAGGGTATTCGCGTTTGCGTTTGCGCCCGCGCCGCAGGCGATGATATTGCCGACGGAAACCTGTTTTATAGCGTCGATACCCTCGTCGAGGTTATCCGTGGGAGCGCCGTCAGTCATAAGGAACACAAGCGGCTTCCAGTCGCCTTTCTGGGTCGCGGTCGAGGTTCTTACCTCGTTTTTAACGCAGTCCGCGAGAATTTTAAGCGCGCCGCCGAGCGCGGTTGCGCCTCCCGCCGAAATCTGCGGCTCTTTGAACAGCATAAGCTCCGTAAGCGGGCTTATCTGTCTTGCGGAGCTGTCGAACGTGATAATCGACAAGAACGCCGTTTCAAGCGCCTGCGGGTCGCCTTTAAGCTCCGATACAAGCGTCTTGATGCCTTGTTTTACAGCTTCGATGGGTTCGCCCGCCATAGAGCCGCTGCAGTCGAGCAGCAGATAAACGGGCAGTCGTCTGATGTAATCCGACATAGTTTTTTCCTCCGTTACAGGTCGCCGCAAAACCTGTTTTTTTATTTCAGCATAACAAATCCATTGATAAATTTATTACGCTATACATCTTCAATTATACCTCAAAAAATAATATATGTCAATAGTTTTGACAGAAAAAGCGGATTTGTTCTTGCATTTTCTGCTAAATTGTGTTAATATATAGTAAAGAGAAAAAATCGGAGATGATAAGTTGAAAATAAAGGGAAAAGAGTTAGGGGAAATAATGAAGTCGCTGAAAACCCGCGAGGGTCGGCGCGAATTTTACCGTGAAAACAGGGAGATTATACTGTATATAATTTTCGGCGCGGGAACAACGCTCATTTCAATGGCGAGCTACGCGCTGTTCAGAGTGCTTTTTCCGTCGGCGGAGAGCGTGCCCGCGTGGCTTAGCTGGATTTACGAGCTGACGAGAAATCTCGGCGCGGACGGAAACACGATTTTGCCGAACGTGCTTTCTTGGATATGCGCGAACATTTTCGCGTTTTTGACGAACAGGATAATCGTGTTCAGAAGCGGGAAAACAGGCTTTTTTGTGGCGCTTGAGGCGCTGAAATTCTTTGCTTCGAGGCTGTTCACGCTTTTTGTGGATATTTTGATAATGTATCTTCTCGTTGACCTGACGGGTATTCACAATTTCTTCTACGAAGCCGCCGCAAAGGTGTTTTCAACGATTGTGGTGCTTGTGCTGAATTATATTCTAAGCAAGCTGTTTGTATTCAGGAAGAAAAAGGAAGATAATTCCTCCGAAAAGCAATGAAAATGCTTTGAAATAGAGCGTGTTCACATAAACCGAAATACTCAGATTGCGAAGCAAATTTTTTGCAGAGCAAGGCAATTTTTCGCAGGCGTACTGTATGTACGTCAAGAAAAATTAACGCAGCTATGCGGAAAATTTGCCGCAAGATGAGCGTTGAGCGTTAATGTGAACACGCTCTAACGTGAAAACGGCTGCAAAATACTGCAAAAACAGGCTTTTCCGACTGCAAATTACTGCAAAAGCCGTGAAATTCTCGTTTTTTTGAAAAAACGCAGAACTTGTAAAGGAGATTATTAATATGATATGTCCTTTTTGCGGAAACAAAATGCAGACGGGAGTTATAAAAGGCGACGGGAGAATAACAATTCGCTGGGTTCCCGAAGGCGAGAAGCTGCATTTTATCGACAGGGTTACGAAAAAATGTATGATTAAAGCCGCAAAATATTCGTTTTCGAGAATATTAACCATCGACGCTGATTATTGCACGAAATGTAAGAAGATGATTTTTGACACGGAAGTGGAAAACTAATTGAAATCCCGATTGGACCAAGGTCTTTTCGGGATTTGTTTTTTGCGCTGAATAAACCTCCGTGCAATGTCCATAATAAAATTACCTGAATTTGTAAAGAGGTGTTAATTATGGAAAATCACGGTGCGCCGCCTTATTCCGCGGGCGTTGCCGAAACGCTCGGAAACGCTGCGGCAATTGCGGGACAGATGGGTCATAAGTACGTCGGAAGCGAGCATTTGCTCTGCGCTCTCGCCAAAAACGCGGAAAGTGCGGCGGGATTTGCGCTGGCAAGAGAGGGTGTGGGTTTTCGCGGGCTTGTTCTGGCGCTAAAAGAGCGGTTTGGAGCGGGAACGCCGACGGTGCTGACGGATAAAGATTTCTCGCCGCGTCTGAAAAAGCTGGTTGCGAGCGCACGGGGGATTGCGATTTCACGCGGCGATTGTTCCGTTGAGAACGAACATCTGATGCTTGCGCTGCTTAACGACAAAGCCTGCACGGCTTATTCGATGCTGCCCGCAGGTTCTGCGGCGAGAATTTACGCGGGCGTGTGCGCGAAAAAATACGAGCCGCCTCGCTTTTCTGAAATACCGCCGAAGCCCGACTCCAAGCCAAAAAAGACCGCCCCGAAAAACGAGCCGGTTCAGCTTGCAAAATATGCGGTTGAGCTGACTTCGCTTGCGCGGGAGGGACGTCTTGACCCTGTTATCGGCAGAGAAACGGAAATCGAGCGTATGGTGCAGATACTTTTGCGGCGAAACAAGAACAATCCCTGTCTTATCGGCGAGGCGGGAGTCGGAAAAACCGCCGTTGTCGAGGGATTTGCGCAGCGCGTCGCCGCGGAAAACGTTCCTGCGGAGCTTTGCGGAAAGCGTATTTACTCGGTCGATATCGCGGCAATATTAAGCGGCGCGAAATACCGCGGCGATTTTGAGGAGCGGCTTAAGGGCGTGCTTGACGAGGCTTCCTCAAACCCCGATATAATCCTCTTTATAGATGAAATTCATATGATTGTCGGGACGGGCGCGGCAGAGGGCGCGATTGACGCGGCAAGCGTTCTGAAGCCGCTTCTGGCGCGCGGTAAAATCAGCCTTATCGGCGCTACGACAACAAAGGAATACCGCCGTTATATTGAAAAAGACAGCGCTCTCGAACGGCGCTTTCAGCCGATTAACGTCGAACAGCCCGACGAAGCGCGGACGATAGGTATTCTGAACGGCTTAAGACCGCGCCTTGAGGACTATCACAAGGCGTTTATCACGGACAAGGCTATTCTGGCTGCGGTTACGCTCTCGGAGCGCTATATGAACGACAGACGGCTGCCCGACAAGGCGATAGATTTGCTTGACGAGGCGGCTGCGGCGGCGAGAGCGACCAGAATATCCGACAGAAACGCGCTTTTCCGCAGCGTAAAGGAGCGTTTTCGCGGCGACAGGGTTATTGTCGATGAGGAGAATATCGCAAAAGCCGTTTCCGTGATTACGGGAATACCCGTGCGGCGGCTCTCCGAGAACGAAAGCGAGCGCCTCGGCAGACTTGAGGACAGGCTCTGCGAGCGGGTTATCGGGCAGGATAACGCGGTTTCGCTTGTCGCAAACGCGGTTCGGCGCGGAAGAGCGGGGCTTCGCGACCCAAAACGCCCGATTTGCTCGTTTTTGTTCCTCGGACAGACGGGCGTTGGCAAGACGGAACTCTGCCGTGCGGCGGCGGAAGCGGTTTTCGGCGATGAAAAGCGGCTTATCCGCTTTGATATGTCGGAGTTTACCGAGCGGCATTCGGTGTCGAAGCTCATCGGCTCTCCTCCCGGCTATGTAGGCAGCGAGCAGGAGGGGCGGCTTATTGCCGAGGTGAGGTCGCTGCCGTATTCGGTTGTTCTGTTCGACGAGGTTGAGAAAGCGCACCCCGAAGTGCTGAACGTGCTTTTGCAGATACTGGAGGACGGTAAGCTTACGGGTTCGGACGGCAGAAGCGCCGATTTCAAAAGCACGATTATCATTATGACGGGAAATATCGGCGCCGAGGAGCTTTCGGGCAGAAGCGTCGGCTTCGGGAAAACCGCGAAAGGCGCTCCCGATGTTATGAAAGCGCTCAGAAGAACGTTTCGCCCGGAACTGCTCAACCGAATTGATAATGTCGTTGTTTTTGAGCGGATTACGCAGGAAAATATGGAGAAGATTTGCCGCAAAATGCTGAAAAACATCGCTGAAAGAGCGCTCTTGCGGGGAATTGAGCTTTCGTTTGACGACAATGCCGTAAAAAAGCTCTGCGAAAGCGCTCTTGACGAGGAAATGGGCGCAAGACCGCTGCGAAGGAAGATAACATCTCAAATTGAGGATATGCTTGGAGGAAGAATTATTTCGGGCGAGCTTCCGGATAACTCAAGAGCGGAGGTTTACGCCGCCGAAAACGGCTTTGAAGTGAGGATTTTAGCGGGAAGCAGGCGCTAACGCACGTTTTCCGCCTGACTAAGCATATTTTCGGCGAAAATCGCGTAGCCGCGCTGCGGGTCGTTTACGAGAACGTGCGTGACCGCGCCCGCAAAGCGCCCGTCCTGAATTATCGGCGAACCGCTCATTCCGCGGACTATCCCGCCCGTTTCGCTTAAAAGCGCTTCGTCCGTTATGCGGATAACCATTCCTTTCGAGCCGTCAAGCCCGAAAAGATTTATACGCTCGATTTCAATGTCGTATTCTCGCGGTTCTTCGCCGTTTATCGTGGTGAGAACAGTCGCTTTTCCCGCGTGAACTTCGTGTCGGAACGCCGCTTCGTACTCCTTTCCCTCGACGGGATAATCAAGCGTGCCGAATACCCCCAACGGCGTATTCTGCGCGAGTTCGCCGATTATCTCCTCGGAGTGGATTTCCCCGCATAATTCGCCCGCGCTGCCCTCTTTCGAGCAAACGACGTCGAATATCTCGGCGCGGGTTATCTCGCCGCTTTTAAGCGGGATTTCATCGCCCGTCGAAGCGTCGTTTACCGCGTGACCAAGACCGCCGAAAACGCCCGTTTCCTTATCATAGAAGGTGAGCGTGCCTATTCCCGCGGCGCTGTCGCGGACGTAAAGCCCGACTTTCAGCTTTCCGCCGTGATTTTCGGGCGTGAGCGCAACGCTTATCGTCCCGCCGCCGCGTTCAAGAATAATATTTGTTTTATCTGAAACTCCCTGAACGGCTTCGGCAAATTCCGCGTTTGTGCAGACGCTTTTTCCGTTTACCCGAGTGATGACGTCGCCCGTTCTGATGCCCGCTTCCGCTGCGGGAGAATGGTCTGCCGCGGATATCACAAGGACGCCGTTCGCGCGTACCTTTATCCCGAACGGAGTGCCGCAGAGCGTGACCGTGGGACGTTCCTTTTTCACGGCGGAAGCGGGTTTTATCGGTATTCCGCCGAGATAATAGCACAGCCCGCCGTTTGTTTGCCTGAGCGACGCCGCAGAAAAACCGCCGCCTTCAAATCCGCCCGCCGGAACGCTTATATTGCACGGAAGAACGGCGTATATGCAGCTTATTGCACCCGTCAGGCAGGCAAGAACCGCCGCCGCTGTTCCGATGATGAATTTTGATAATGTTTTGTTCATAAAATAAATGTGCCTTTCTGTCGCCGATATGCGGCTTTGTCCGGAAAACGTCCGGCTGTATTATATTTCACCGCCGGAGAGCCGTTATTAAAGGAAATAAAAAGCGGATAAAACAGGTCGTTTGCGTATTTCCCGCAAAGCGCCGAGAAAAGCCGACAGGAAAAATATCTCTTGACTTTTCGGGAAAAAAGTTGTATAATATAATGTATGTATTTTCCAAGTGAGGGAAATCTTATTTATTTGGAATATTGAGGAAATATCCTCTTTTTATATGAACAATCCGTTTATATTCTGGCTTTTTTAACGCGGAAAATTAACGCTCATTTTACCCATTTTTCTTTCCGTTTTTCTGTATTTTTCTGCGTGGATTGCTAACTTACATATTTACTCAAAAAAAATAAGCTGCGAAATTGTAATAAAATGGGGATTTCTGCGCTTTTTTAAGAAAGGAATTTTATGGGATTATTGTCGAATAAAAAATTATTAACGGAAACGGAAAATATCGCTCCGAAGCAGAATAAGCAGGAGCGCGCGAAAAAAGCCGTTCCCGTGAAAAGACCCGTGCTTTCGGATAACCGCCAGCCGGCTGAAAGAGCGCGCCGCCAGAACGCGGTTATGCCGCAGAAAAGAACCGTTCCCGCAAGAGAACCGGTGCTCGGCAGAAACAGACAGCCCGCTCCCGTTCAGAGAAAGCCCGTTCGGTCCGCGCCCGTCAGATTTATCGCGCTCGGAGGCTTGAACGAAATCGGCAAAAACCTCTATGTTTACGAGTGCTGCAACGATATGTTCATCGTTGACTGCGGACTTGCTTTTCCCGATGAGGAAATGCTCGGCGTAGACCTTGTTGTGCCCGATTTTACCTATCTTGAAAAGAATAAGGACCGTTTCCGCGGTATCGTAATCACTCACGGTCACGAGGACCACATCGGCGCTCTGCCTTATCTTCTAAAGAAAATCAACGTCCCGATTTACGGAACGCGCCTTACGCTCGGTCTTGTCGAGGGTAAGCTCAAGGAACACGGTCTGCTGTCGCAGGCTTCGCTCAATGTCGTTGAACCGCGCCATAACGTAAGAATGGGCTGTATGTCGGTTGAATTTATCCGCGTTAACCACTCCATTCCCGACTCCTGCGCGCTCGCTATTCACACGCCCGCCGGAGTTATCGTTCACACGGGCGACTTCAAGGTTGACTATACGCCTATCGAGGGCGGGATAATCGACCTCGCGCGCTTCGGCGAACTCGGAAACAGAGGCGTTCTCGCGCTTATGAGCGAAAGCACAAACGTTGAGCGTCCCGGCTACACAAAGAGCGAAAGAAGCGTCGGAGAGAGCTTCCGCGGGCTGTTCAACAAGGCGGAGGGAAAACGCATCATCATCGCCACTTTTTCCAGCAATATCCACAGAATACAGCAGATTATCGACGAAGCCGTGCGCCGCGGAAGAAAAGTCGCGGTTTCGGGCAGAAGTATGACGAACGTAATCGCAAAGGCGGTTGAACTGAACTACATCAAAGTACCCGAAAATACGCTTATCGATATCGACGATATACACAAATACGACCCATCGGAGCTTGTTATCGCGACAACGGGAAGCCAAGGCGAGCCGCTTTCCGCGCTTTCGAGAATGTCGAGCGGCGACCACAGGCAGGTTTCCATTAACCCGAACGATTTTATCATCATCTCCGCAAACCCCATTCCCGGCAATGAAAAGCTTGTCACAAAGGTTGTGAACGAGCTTATGAAGCAGGGCGCAGAGGTTATTTACGAGAGTATGTACGAGGTTCACGTTTCGGGTCACGCGTGTCAGGAAGAGCTTAAAATGATGATTTCGCTCACCAAGCCCAAGTTCTTCGTTCCTATCCACGGCGAGTACAAGCACCTAAAAAAGCACGAAAAACTCGCTATGGGAATGGGTATCCCCGAAGAAAATATCTTCGTAAGCGACCTCGGCGAAGTCCTCGAAACGGACGGAGTCGAGATGAAGGCGACGGGTACCGTTCCCGCGGGAATGATGCTGGTTGACGGATTCGGCGTGGGCGACGTCGGAAGCGTGGTTCTGCGCGACAGAAAACATCTCTCCGAGGACGGAGTTATCGTAATCGCGGCGACAATCGAGCGCGAATCCGGAAAGGTTGTTTCCGGCCCCGAAATCGTGTCGCGCGGGTTTGTTTACGTCCGCGAGAGCGAGGAGCTTCTCGACGGCGCAAAGGAGCTTATGAAGCAGGTTCTTACGGAACTTTCGAGCAGAAACGTGCGCGAATGGGGCAATATCAAGTCGGCGATGCGCGACGAGCTTTCGGACTACTTCTACCGCGAAACCAAGCGCAGCCCGATGATTCTTCCCATAATACTGGAGCTTTGATTTCATGACTGAAAGAGCGGTGAGATAATGCGGAATTTCTATAAAAGCAACATTCTTCTCGGAGCGGTTTGCGCGCTCATTATAATGCTGATTGCGGTGGACGTGTACGTTTTCCGCAGCGAGCCGTTTTTGTTCTGGATTATGCTTCCGGTTATGCTCGGAATATCGGCGCTGGCGCTCGGAAAGCTGCTTCAAATAAGGCAGAGCGAATACTGGTATTTCGACCAGCTCAGCCGCGAAATCAGAGGCACGGACAGCCTCTCGCTTATCGGGTTTCCGCTTCCTATCGCGGTTGTTGACAGCGGGAGAAGCATAATCTGGAGCAACGACGGCTTTAACGAGGTGTTCTTCCTCCCGAACGAGGACAACAGCTCCATTGACCCCGTGACCGATATGCCGCTTGAACTTTTCGGCTCGGACGGCAGAGAAATCCGCTATGGCGACAGATGGTTCAGGGTGTATTCCGTGCCGCACGAGTTCGCCGTAGACGAGAAAATCCGCAAAAGACTCATTTTCTCAAAGGACGGCGGAAGCGTCCTCAAGGATTCAATCACAATGCTGATTTTCCGCGAGATAACCGACTATAAAAAGCTCAGAAACGACTTTGAAAACGGCAAGCCCGTGGTTATGATTGTTATGGTCGATAACTATGAGGAGCTTCTTTCGGGCGCTAAAGAGAGCGAACGCGCTTATGTCACAATTCAGGTTGACAGGCTGATTGAGGAGTATTTCGCCGAGAAAAAGGCGGTTCTGAAGAAAATCACGGGCGATAAATTCCTGATTGTTCTCGAAAGGCGCTATCTCAACGAGATGATTGACGAGAAAATGTCGCTCATAAACAAGGCGCACGAGATTATCGTCCGCAACAGAGCGGCGGTTACGCTTTCAATCGGCGTCGGAGATACCGCGGCTACGCTTGCGGAGGGCGAGCGCTTCGCCTCGGAAATGCTTGACAAGGCGCTCGAGCGCGGCGGCGACCAAGCTCTCGTCAAGACCGCAAACGGCTTCACGGCGTTCGGAGCGATTTCGCCCGGAAAAGAGAGAACCGGTAAGGTTAAAATCCGCCTTGCAGCCGAGAATATTAAAAATCTTATCAGCACAGCCGATACCGTGTACATAATGGGACACAGCTTCGGCGATTTCGACAGCGTTGGTTCGGCTATCGGTCTTACCTGCGCCATAAGACGAATGGGTATTCCCGCGTATGCGGTTGCGCGGTTTCACGACCCGACAAAAACAAACGCAAAACAGCTTATCGACAGGTTTTCGCAGTATGATACGCCGGTTGTAATCGAGCCCGCCGAGGCGGAGCAGTGGATAACCTCGAAGTCCGTGCTGATTATCGTTGATACGCATATTCTCAAAAAGCTTGAGGATAAGTCGCTTTACGAGCTTTCGCCCAAGAGCAGGGTTGTTATTATCGACCACCATCGCCTTTCCGCCGGCGCGATAACCGAAGCCGCCGTTAAATGCCACGAAAGCAATGCTTCGTCCGCTGCGGAGCTTGTAACCGAGCTTATTCAGTATTTCAGCAGCGAAACGCTTCTCACGCCGCTTGAAGCGGAGGCGCTTCTCGCGGGAATTACGCTCGATACGAAGGATTTCGTTATGCGTTCGGGCGTTTCCACGTTCGAGGCGGCGGCTTATCTCAAAAAAATCGGCGCGGATACGATTTCCGTTAAAAAGCTGTTCGATACGTCGATTGAGAGCAAGCTGAAAAAAGCCGAGATTATCTCCTCGGCGAAAATATACCGCTCGAGGTGCGCGATTGCGATTGTAGACCACGATTATCCGGGAATAAGAGTGCTTTGCTCGCAGGCGGCGGACGAAATGCTCTATATCAGGAACGTCGACGCTTCGTTTACCGTTTATCCTATCGAAAACGGCTGGAGCATAAGCGCGCGTTCTCTCGGAAAAATCAACGTTCAGGTTATAATGGAAAATATGGGAAATAAGGTGGACGACGGCGGTGGTCATCAGTCTATGGCGGGCGCGCAGCTCTATGATATCTCGCTTGAAGATGTTGAGGAGAAGCTTCACAGAGCCATCGACGACTATCTGTCGGATTCAAACAAGTAAAGGAGTGCAGAAAAATGAAAGTTATTTTGCTTCAGGACGTTCAGGGAACGGGTAAAAAGGGTGAAATCAAGGAAGTTAAAGAGGGTTATGCGCGCAATTTCCTCATAAAGAAAGGACTTGCGCAGGAAGCTAACGCGAAAAATCTCAACCTGCTTCAGGGTCAGAAGGACAGCGCTCAGCATAAAATCGATGTTGACACCGCGAACGCAAAGGCGATTGCCGAGGCGCTTGAGGGAAAGACGGTTTCGGTTAAGGCAAAGGCGGGGCAGAACGGCAGACTTTTCGGCACGGTTACTTCAAAAGAGGTTTCCGCGGCAATCAAAAAGTCGCTTAACCTTGACGTTGACAAGAAAAAAATCAATATCCCCATGAAAATCGAGGGATTTGGCACGTTTTCGGCTGACGCAAGGCTTTATGCGGGCGTTTTGGCGAAGTTTACCGTTTCTGTCGAGGAAGAATAATGGCTGATTACGACCTTTCCGGGATTAATCTCCCGTACAATCCCGACGCGGAACAGTCGGTTCTCGGCTGTATACTGCTTGACGGCGGAGCGCTTGGCGAGGTTGTCGGCACGCTTCACCCGGAACATTTCTACGCCCAGCTTAACCGCGATATCTTCGCGGTTCTCACGCAGATGTATATGACGAACGAGCGGATTGACATTGTTACCGTGCTTGACGCTTGTATGCGTCAAGGCGTTTTCGATACTCTGGACGACGCCAAAAAGTATCTTGCGCTCGTTATGGAAGCCGTTCCGAGCGTATCTTCAATTGCGAAATACGCGGGAATTGTCACCGAAAAATACCTGCTCAGAAGCCTGATTATGGCTTCAAAGGAGATTATAGACGCGGCTTCTGCGGGCGCGGAAAACGCGAACGATATCGTCGATTTTGCGGAACAGCGTATTTACGATATCAGAGCGGGCGTTGAGAACAAAAGCCTTACGCATATCAGCGGGATTGTTTTCGACCGCGTTAAAGCGCTCAACGAGCTTGTTAAGGTTACCGCGGCAAACGGCGGTCAGCCCGTTATGTCGGGGCTTCCGACGGGATTTATGGAGCTTGACAGGCGCATTTTCGGGCTTAACCGCTCGGATTTGCTTATTCTCGCGGCGCGTCCCGGTATGGGAAAAACCTCGTTTGCAATGAATATTGCGGTGAATGTCGGAAAGAAATACCGCGACAAGCAAATTTGCGTGTTCAGCCTTGAAATGTCAAAGGAGCAGATTGTTTCCAGAATGATAAACTCCGAGGCGCTTTTGCCGTCCGAAGCTATGAAAACGGGCAAGGTCGCCGCAGACAAGTGGAAGCAGATTATGGAAAGCGCGGATATGCTTTCGCAGCTTCCGATTTACATTGACGACACGCCCGGCTGCAACGTTTCCACGATAAAATCAAAGCTGCGAAGAATGAAAAATCTCGGCGCTGTCGTAATCGACTATCTCCAGCTTATGACCGCCGTAAGCAATTTCCACGGAAACCGCGTCGCGGAAATCTCGGAAATCACGCGGCAGCTTAAAGTGCTTGCAAAGGAGCTGAACGTTCCCGTAATCGCGCTTTCGCAGCTCGCCCGCGGTCCCGAACAGCGTCCCGACAAGCGCCCGCTGCTGTCCGACCTGAGAGATTCGGGTTCAATCGAGCAGGACGCGGATATCGTTATGTTCCTTTACAGAAACGCTTATTACGATAAAACCGACCCTAATCAGAACGTTTGCGAGTGCATTGTCGCGAAAAACCGTCACGGCGAAACAGGAACGGCGTATCTCGGCTGGCAGGGCGAATATACACGCTTTACAAACGTCGAGGTTAAGTACGATAACAACGGATAAGGCTATGAGTGAATTTGTCGAAAAGGTGAGAGCGGCGCTTCGGGGATTTTCCGCGATGAAAACCGCGAAAACGGTCGTTTGCGGGCTTTCGGGCGGCGCGGACAGCGTAAGTCTGCTTCTTGCGCTGAAAGAGCTGTCGGGCGAACTCGGTTTTACGGCGGCTGCGTGTCACCTTAACCACGGGCTTCGCGGCGATGAAAGCGACAATGACGAGCGGTTCTGCGCGGAACTGTGCGGAAAGCTCGGAATACCGCTCTGCAAAAAGCGCGAGAGCGTTCGCGATTACGCTGAAAAGCACGAGAGCCTTGAAGAAACCGCCCGGAAAGTGCGGTATGATTTCTTTGAGGAAGCGCTCGCGGTTTTCGGCGAAAACTCGGTTCTCGCGACCGCTCACAACGCGAACGACAACGCGGAAACCGTCCTGCTGAACCTAATCCGCGGTACTGGGCTTCGCGGGCTTTGCGGGATTCCGCCCGAACGCGGTCGGATAATCCGCCCGCTTCTCGATATTCCGCGCGCGGAAATAGAGCTGTTTCTCGGCGAAAACGCACAGGATTACGTTACCGATAAAACGAATTTCTCCGTTCTTTACACGAGAAATAAAGTCCGCGCGAAAATTTTGCCGGAAATTCTCGAAATTAATCCTTCGTTTTTGAGTGCAATCGCGCGTATGTCAAAAAATCTCCGCGCTGACGAGGATTTCTTCGATGAAGCGGCGGAGAAAATTCTCGAAGAAAGCAAAAGCGGCAGGGGCTATTCCGCCGAAAAAATCGACGCCTGCCCCGAACCCATAAAAACGCGCGCCGTTAAGAAAATTCTGTCGGGAGGCGGCGTCGAGCCGTCCGCGCTCAGAATAAAAACGGCGGTTTCACTGCTGAAAAAGCGCTCGGCGCGTTATAACACAAGCAAAAATCGCTTCTTCACAATCAGAAAGGGCGTTTGCTTTATGGAAGAAATTGAACAGCGCTTTGGCGGTTTTAACGAGAAAAAAGACTGATTGTTGAAAAATATTGTCACGGTCTGTTGATTTTTCATTAAATATTCAGAAAAATTATTTGCATTTTATATAAAAGTATGATATAATATCTAAGTGTATGAAACGGAAATTCAGGATTTGCCGTAAATCGGCGTCTTATTCAAAATAATTATCGGTTTATCCGGAAAGGCGGTCTAAATGAAGAAAAATAGGTTATCGGGCGTTGTCATCTACTTCCTGATAATAATCCTGCTTATCGTGGGAGTCGTATCGGTTCTCAATCTTGCGGGAGGAAGCTCGCGCGGTACTACAAAGCGGTATTCGGAGGTTATCGAGGAATTTGACAACCTCAATGTTTCGGCGTATGAGCTTGACCTCGGAAGCGGCGCGCTCAGATATCAGCTTAAGAGCGAGGGCGACAGCGGTAAGGTTTATCTTTACAGCGTTCCGAACGTCAATATTTTCATAAACGATATCAACAGCGGCTACACGAAAGAGGGAAAAATCGCGAATTATCGCCTGCGCTATAACGAGGCGAACCCCGAAAGCCCTCTCGCCGAGAACTATATCCCCATTTCGGATAATTCATTCTTGATGAATTTGCTTCCGTACCTGTTTTTGGTACTGGTTATGGTGATTTTCACCGTTGTTATTTTCCGTCAGTCCGCAGGCGGCGGAAAAATGAACTCCTTCTCCCGCGCAAACGTTCGTCAGCAGACGGGCAAGAAGGTTACGTTTGAGGACGTTGCAGGCGCGGACGAGGAAAAGCAGGAGCTTGTCGAAATTGTGGATTACCTCAAAAATCCGAATAAATACCGCGAAATCGGCGCGAGAGTTCCCAAGGGCGTTCTTCTTGTAGGCCCTCCCGGAACAGGTAAAACCCTCCTCGCAAAGGCTGTCGCGGGTGAAGCGAACGCTCCGTTTTTCTCGATTTCCGGCTCGGATTTCGTCGAGATGTACGTCGGCGTCGGCGCTTCGAGAGTGCGCGACCTGTTCGACCAGGCGAAAAAGCACACGCCCTCGATTATCTTCATCGACGAAATCGACGCTGTCGGACGTCAGCGCGGCGCGGGTCTCGGCGGCGGTCACGATGAGCGTGAACAGACGCTGAACCAGCTCCTCGTCGAGATGGACGGTTTTACCGAGAATGAGAATATCATAGTTATGGCGGCGACAAACCGCCGCGATATCCTCGACCCTGCGCTTCTCCGTCCCGGACGCTTCGACAGGCAGGTTGTCGTAAGCTATCCCGATATCAAGGGCAGGGAAGAAATACTCAAAGTTCACACCAGAAACAAGAATATCGGTCCGGACGTCGACCTCAAGACTATCGCTGCGACAACGGCGGGCTTTACGGGAGCAGACCTCGAAAATCTCGTAAACGAAGCGGCTCTGCTTGCGGCAAGACAGAACAAAAAGGCTGTCACAAAGTCGGATATCGAGGAAGCGACAATCAAGGTTGTTGCGGGTCCCGAAAAGAAGAGCCACGTTGTTTCACCGGAAGAAAAGAAGCTTACCGCTTATCACGAGGCGGGTCACGCTATCACAACCTATTTCTGCCCGTCGCAGGATAAGGTTCATCAGGTTTCGATTATTCCGCGCGGCTCTGCGGGCGGATTTACAATGCACCTCCCCGAAAAGGACAGAAGCTTCGTTTCCAAGACCTATATGGAGGAAGAAATCGTTGTTCTGCTCGGTGGACGCGCGGCTGAAAAGCTCATTCTTGACGATATCTCAACGGGCGCTTCAAACGATATCGAACGCGCAACGGGCGTTGCAAGGGATATGGTAATGCGCTATGGCTTCTCCGAGAAGCTCGGTCCTATCCTTTACGGCAACGAAAGTCACGAGGTTTTCCTCGGCAGAGATTATTCTCAGGGGAGAAATTACTCCGAGAATGTCGCTTCCGAAATTGACGCGGAAATCCGCGAGCTTATCGAAACAGGCTACGAAAAGGCTAAGGATATCATCACAACTCACGGCGATATGCTCGAAAAGTGCGCGCAGTATCTGCTTAAGCACGAGAAAATCGACGGCGCGGATTTCTACAAGCTGATGGCGGGTGAAATCAACATCGACGGCGATAAAATCGACATTTCGGCGGGAAGCGAACCTTCCGTTGACCTCGAAAAGACCGAGGAAAACGCTTCCGAAAGCGATAACGGCGAAAACAACGAACAGTCTGAGGAATAACAACAATCCGCTCCGCGAAAAAGCGGGGCGGAATTTTTCGGAGAAGAATATGATTGAGTATATAGACGAAGCGCCGACTCTTGACGAATACAAGGAAATGCGGCGCGCTGTGAATTTTATGGTGCTGTCGGACAGAATTGCAAGCAACGCGCTTAACAACGCTTTTCACATCACCACCGCTCGCGATAACGGCAGGGCAATCGGTATGATTAGAGTGCTCAGCGACGGAAGCTACGCGAATTTCATCACGGACGTTATGGTTATCCCCGAATATCAGCACCGCGGCATCGGCAAGGAAATGATGCGAAGAACCATTGATTTTATGTACGGAACGCTTGAAAAGGGTGAAACAATCGTACTTTATCTTATGTCCGCGACAGGCAGAGAGCCGTTTTACAAGCAATTCGGCTTCCGCGAACGTCCGAACGAGGTCTGGGGCGCGGGAATGAGCCAGTGGATTACCAAAAAGTAATGTTAAGACAATGCTAAAAACAGGCGTTTTCTCAAAAAGCGCTTGTTTTTTTTGCACATATATGTTATAATAAAGGCGATATCGTATAATTATTTACATTCAATCACTCGGCAGATTTTTTGTCGAAATGAACAAAACGAACGAAATACCGTATGTTTTTTGAGAAAGTTTTGGATATTCCGGCGGAAAAGATGCAAGTGAGTGAATGAAAAGGCGAAGCCGTTAAGGCAACACCGCACAATTACCGGCTGACGCCTTTATCATT